>Ga0247727_10000915_pt1 | contig 71748 bp, 86 predicted proteins | sample WisWelCaveWW1625_FD_202498 | JGI IMG/M metagenome (GOLD analysis project Ga0247727, IMG submission 202498) | Biofilm microbial communities from Wishing Well Cave, Virginia, United States - WW16-25 | ecosystem: Environmental > Aquatic > Deep subsurface > Groundwater > Cave microbial mat | place... | reverse complement strand
TATTGCGGAGATGTCGTGTATGTCAAGACCACGGAAAAATACTCGGCTGATCCCAAATTGGAGCAGACTAGAAACCAGGTGCTAAAGGACCTAGAAGACGGCAGCTCAGACATGGCAAAATTTGCACATCGCATAACTGCCAAGGTTCTAGCAGACCAGCTCAAGACGTGCTGGCGGCTTGGGGCATACTACGACTGTCTTAATTTCGAATCCGAGATAGTGCACTCCAAGCTCTGGCCAATCGCGTTTGAAAAACTAAAGCAAATGAATCTAATCCGATATGAAAAAGAGGGAAAAAACAAGGACTGTTGGGTTATACCTGCAGACGGCGAAGAAGACAAGGTGCTGGTGCGCAGCAACGGCACGGCAACGTACATTGCAAAAGACATACCATACGCTGCATGGAAGCTCGGACTGCTCGACGACCCGTTTTATTACAAAAAATATTCGACTCAGGAAAACAACAAGGTTCTCTGGCAGACGACGCTTGAAAAAACCGACGAGCCGCGCTACGACTTTTCCGCAGACAAGGTGATAACGGTAATCGACTCGAGACAGGCAAGACTCCAGAACATAATAACAAAGCTCATCTCAAGGTTTGCCTCTGAGAAAAAATCATACATACACCTAAGCTACGAGTCCGTGACTCTGAGCTCTGATACTGCAAAGCAGCTGGGGCTTGAAACCCAGGGCAAGAGCGCACAAATGTCTGGCAGAAAAGGACTGTACGTAAACGCCGACTCGATTCTTGACGAGCTTGAGCAAAAAACACTACAGGAAACAAAAAAACGAAACCCCGCCATGCAAGACTCGGAATTATCCGTTATAGCAAAAAGAGTGGCGGTGGCAACACTCAGATACGAAATGGTAAAGCAAGATCTGGATAAAATAATCACGTTTGATACCACAAAGTCACTCAGCCTGGAAGGTGATACCGCGTCCTACATCCAGTATGCATATGCAAGGGCCATGCGCATAGCGGAAAAATCCGGCACAACGCCAAACTTTGACGCATCATATGAGCTGCTTGCCGACTCGTATGAGGCCGGTCTTGTAAAGCTGATAGGCAAATTTGATCTGAGCGTGCAGGATGCAGCAAACAACCTTTCGCCAAAGGTCATTGCAAAATATTGCTACTCTCTGGCGGTGTCATTTAATGCGTTTTATGAACATGTTCGCGTCTTGGACATTGAGGACAAGAAACTGCTCGGTGCGAGACTGTGCCTGATTTACGCCTTCATGTCGTGCATTGAAAAAGCTCTGGCGCTAATAGGAATTCAAACTCCTTCGCGAATGTAATTAGTTTGTTTATAATAAACAGACATCGGATAATACGCTTACAAAAATTAGCTCTAACGTGTCGTAATATGTTGCGTGTTATTCTTGGTGGGGTAGTTTGTGGTTAGAGTCATAGTAATAGACGATGATGTCGATACGGTGGCGGTTTTTTGCGAGTTTCTGGAAATAAAAGGGATCCAAGTCCTGGGGCGTGGATATGACGGAAAAAACGCAGTCGAGTTGTATGAAAAGCTAAAGCCAGACGTTGTGCTCTTGGACATAATGATGCCTGAATATGACGGGTTTTACGCCCTTGAGAACATCAAAAAAATCGATCCTGGCGCCAAGGTGATCATGGTGACTGCAGACCTTTCGCATGACGTGGAAAAATTGGACAGGCTCAAGGCATCCGCAGTAATCTACAAGCCATACGAAATAGACAAGGTGATAGAAACAATTCACAATGTGCACAATGGTGACAACGTGCTTACAAAATGAACACAATAAATGCTATATTTTGGTTGAATTCCTGACCTATTATGAAGATACTTTTAGCTGACGATGAGCCTGACCTGCTTTCTCAATATAGGACAATACTTGAGGACAGAAAACACCTGGTAGTGACAACAAGTGACGGGAATGACTGCGTAACTACATACGCCAATGAATTCAGGGCAGACCCTGAGAACGCATTTGATGCAGTGGTGCTGGATTATTCAATGCCGAAGATGAACGGCCTTGATGCTGCAAGAGAAATCCTTGCGCTAAACCCATCACAGAGAATAATATTTGCGTCCGCATATGTCAAGGAGACGCTTGTGGACTCGATTAAAAATCTCAAGCAAATTGTCGAGCTGCTGCAAAAACCATTCAGGCTGCAGGATCTTATCGACACCATAGAGGACAAGGACATCTATGAAGAACTTGAAAAACTAAACGTAAACATTCCAAACCTTAAAGATCTTAACCCGACACACGCCCAGATCCGAGATTATCTTGATGCCCTAAGAAAAATACAAAAAGCAAAAACCTTCTAAGATAGGTTATTATCTGAAGCGTCTAGTGCCGAATCATGGCCAAGATAAAGACCAACTCGTATGTTCTGTTTTTTTACAATGATTCAAAAAAATGGCTCAACAAAATATCAAAGGAGCAGTCGCTACACACCCACGTCGGAGTGATAAAACACAAGGACGCGATTGGCAAGGAGTTTGGGACCCGAATTCGGACAAACAAGGACAAGTATGTCTATCTTTTGCAGCCGACAATTCATGACTTTGTTATGAAAAGCCAGCACGGCACACAGATAGTATACCCAAAAGACTTTGGATATATCGGGGCAAGGTCAGGTCTGCAGAGCGGCCAGACCGTAGTCGAAATAGGCACCGGCAGCGGCGCGCTAACCACCTTTATGGCAAGCATCGTCAAACCGCGCGGGCATGTCCATACTTTTGACGTGGAACCGCAGTTCATGGAGATTGCCAAAAAAAACATCACGCGCGCTGGAATGCTCAAGTATGTCACAATGAACGAATTCAACATCAAAACCGAAAAAAAGATGCCAATAGAGGAGGCTGATCTTGCGGTAGTTGATCTCGGCGATCCGTGGACCGTTATACCGCAGGTACGCAAAATGCTCAAGGGCAGCGGCGCGTTTGTTGCAATATGCCCTACGATGAACCAGCTTGAAAAGCTGGTAATGTCGCTAGTCGAAAACGAGTTTACCGATATCGAGTGCAGCGAGCACATACTGCGAACAATTGATGCAAGGGAAGGAAAGACAAGGCACTCTTTTTACGGAATAGGCCACACCACATATGTGGCATTTGCAAGAAAAGCGTTTTTCGACAGAAAGGATAGGAAACATGCTGAAACATCATGAGAAAATATTCTACAGAAAAAGCTCTGGCGTTCTGAATAAAAACCACGGAAATTCATAGCTGCAAAATTCCGAGTGCGATGCCTAAAACCAAATACGAGAATTTATCAAGGCACTCCACATCCTAGAATCGTGGCACAAAAACTATCTGCTGCACTGATAAGAAAATTCATCCCTCCAAGAAAGCCCGACTCTAGAAAAGGGCAAAACGGCAAAGTTCTCGTAGTGGGAGGCAGCTACATGTATCACGGCGCACCTGTCCTTGCATCGCTTTCCGCACTGAGATCCGGCGTCGACCTGGTTTACACATGCGTCCCAAAGATAATCTCATCGTCTGTCCGGGCAATTTCTCCAAACCTGATAGTCATTCCAATGGTCGATGCCAAGCTCACACGGGGTGCAGCAAACAAGCTTTTGGGCCAAGTTCCACACGATCTGGACTCGGCAACAATTGGCATGGGCCTTGCAATAAGTGACGAGGAAGCCCTCAAGAACCTGATAAAATCACTCATCGCGCAAGATGTGAGGATTTCACTTGATGCAAGCGCCCTTGTGAACTATGTCTTGCCGTTATTGCCTGGGAAAAACATCGTACTGACGCCGCACGCAGGCGAATTCAAAAGAATGTTTGGAATCATGCCGCCTGCATCAATAACACAACGAGTTTCAGTTGTATCGAAATTTGCAAAAGAACACTCTGTCACAATCCTGCTAAAGGGAAGCACAGACGTGATATCTAATGGCAAACAATCCTATGTAAACGCAAAAAACCTTGCCGCAATGACCGTTGGAGGAACCGGCGACGTTCTTTCCGGAATGGTGGCAGGCATGCTCGCAAAAAACAGAAACCCGCTAGAGTCTGCTGCCGTAGCGACATTCATCAATGGACTTGCAGGGGCGCTGGTTCAAAAAAAGAACGGGCTTCACATGGTGGCAACCGACCTGATTGACGCAATTCCACATGTGATGAAACCATTTGACAAAGTGATGAGATGAAAAAAATCCTAAAGCACGTGGACAGGAACATGGGCAGCCTTGTGTCTGACCTTCAGACCATGATACGACAGCCAAGCGTCTCTGCAAAAAACCAGGGAATAGAGCAATGCGCGGTTCTCGTGAGCAGGCTTCTCAAAAAGGCCGGAGTCTCGCCGCAAATTCTTCGCCTGCAAGGCGTTGCGCCTTTGGTCTACGGCGAGGTAACATCAAAAAAAAATCCAAACAAAACACTTCTTTTCTACAACCACTATGATGTCCAGCCAGTCGAGCCAGTTGATCTGTGGGAAGATGATCCGTTCAGCGGCAAGGTAAAGGGTAACAAGATTTTCGGGCGGGGCTCGGCAGACGACAAGGGTGAGCTGATAACAAGGATAAAAGCAGTGGAGGCGTTCTTGAAACAAACAGGCGACGTTCCGTGCAACATCAAGTTTGTAATTGAGGGCGAGGAGGAGACTGGGAGTGCAAACATCGGGCGCTACCTAAAAAAATTTAGAAAAAAATTCGCGTGCGATGGCGTGATATGGGAATTTGGGTATGTTGACTCGAAAAATCGCCCAATAATCGGCCTTGGTATGAAGGGGCTTCTATACGTGGAGCTTTCAGCAACAGAATCAATACGCGATGCGCACTCTAGTCTGGCAGTAATTATCAAAAACCCGGCATGGCTACTAGTCGAGGCACTAAAGACACTGCGAGACGGTTCCGGAAAAATTCTCATCAAGGACTGGTACCGAGAGGTCACGCCGTTTACTGGCTCTGATCTAAAACTGCTAAACAAAGAACCGTTTGACGAAAAAGGATTCAAGACCGAGTACAAAATCAACGAGTTTCTAAACGGAAAGAAAGGGCTCGACGTGAAAAAGGCGCTTGCGGGAGAACCGACATGCAACATCGCAGGCCTCGTGTCTGGGTATACGATGCAGGGCGCAAAAACAGTCCTTCCGGCATCGGCGCTTGTAAAAATCGATTTCAGGCTAGTTCCAAAAATGGATCCAAAAAAACAACTGGCAAGGCTAAAAAATCACCTAAGACAAAAAGGCTTTTCTGACATCAAAATCAAAATGTATCACGGCGAGGCGGCTGCACGGACAAGCCCAAATGATCCGTTTGTTTCCAAAGTAAAGGCCGCAGCGCAAGAGTCCTTTGGCGATTATATCATCAACGTTTCAAATGCCGGAACAGGACCGATGCACTCGTTCGTAGACGTGCTAAAGGCGCCATGCATATCAATTGGATCCACTTACATGTTTGCGAGGATTCACTCACCAAACGAATTTGCAAGAATAGATCTGCTCAGAAAGACGACAAAATGTATGTGTCTTGTCATGTCCAAGTTTTCAAGCTGATTATGCGTAAACCTGCCAGAAAAGACTTTAATGTACATCAAAGGCAGGTCAAATCATGTCGATGTACATGCCAGGCGCAACCGCTGTAGGAATTACTTTTGATAGCGGTGTGGTTTTTGCAAGCGAAAAAAGAATAGCATACGGAAACTTTCTTGTCAGCAAGACAACAAAAAAGACATTTCCGCTGACTGACAAGGTGGGCGCTACAATAGCCGGACTTGTCGCAGACATGCAGATTCTTGTATTGCAGATAAAGGCACTGGCAAAAATTCGCAAAATGGAACTAAAGCGTGACATTCCTCCAAACTCTGTGGCAAAAATGATGTCAAATTTGATGTATGAGAGAAGGTTCTTCCCGTTTCTGACCCAGATTATAGTTGGGGGCATAGTGGACAAACCAGCAATATACACACTTGACCCTCTAGGCTCTGTTCTGCCAGATGAATATGCAGCAGTGGGTACTGGAGCCGAAATGGCACTTGGCGTATTGGACCAACAGTTCAAGGCAGGAATGAAGGAAAAAGAGGCAGTGGATTTGGCAATAAAGTCAGTTAAGGCCGCAACAATGCGAGACTCGTTCTCAGGCGACGGAATCGACGTCTTGATAATAACCAAAGACGGCACCAAGGAATTCACAGAAAAACTCTAGTCTTTAAGCGATTTTTTGATTTCCCAATATGCATCGGAAATGTAGTGAAGGTTCTCAATCACGACTCCCTTGCTCATGGTTTCCATTTCCTTGCTTGAAACAAGTGCCTTTCCTACGGCGAGAAATTTTTTTTGTGATTCCTCAACAATGCAGACAAGCTGGTCTTTTTCAAACTCGGTGAAATTCCGAATTCCAGGCCTCATGATATTTGCCCCGTTGCACATGAACTTTACTGCGCCCATATCGACTGTGACGCTTGGAAATTTTTTCAATGTTTCCGTATCGGACAAAAATGGCAAATAAGCCTGGACTATCCTTAATGCCACGAGTCCCTCGCCTACAATTATTGCCGCACCGTCTTCGAGCTCGTATATTTTTAGATTTTTTATTTTTGGAATCTCTACTTTCCATTGCTTTCCAATCTCCTCTAGCATGTCTGCGGTTTCTGACTTGGAAATTAGGTTTGACTTCAATCCCGTAGTATTTCCTTGCGAATGTCCAAAAGATCCCTGAGAATCGCACTTGCAGTTTCCGTGCCACCTGCGCCCCTCCCGATAATTGTCTGCGTGCCAGAATGCTCCGACGTAAACGAGATTGCGTTTAGGGTTCCATTGACGCAAAGTGGATCATCAACTGGCAGCTCCCTTGGGCTTACTATGAGTTCTTTATTGCAAGACGCAATCAGCTTTATTGCGGCGTTTTTTTTAGCAGCCTTTCTTACATCCTCGCTTGTAACTTTGCGAATGCCGGTTCTTTTTATGTCCGGCATTGTGACTTTTAGGCCCATAATCCAGTTGGCCAAAATCACAAGCTTTGCTGCGGCATCAAAACCGTCAAGATCAAGGGACTCGTCTGCTTCCACATAACCCTTTGACTTTGCGTCCTTTAGCGCCAAAGCAAAACTCATCCCCTGCGACATGTTTGTTAAAATGTAGTTAGTCGTGCCGTTGAGTATTCCTGCAAAAGAAACTATCCTTTCCCCCCTTAGGCTGTTTTTTGCATAATCCAGAATGGGCGTACCGCCTCCAACAGTTCCGGAAAACTTGAGTAAGACATGGTTGTACGTCGCAAGCTCCATCAGGGACGGAAACGCGAGTGCCAGCGGCCCTTTGTTGACGGAAATTACATGCATTCCTTTTCTCATTGCGGCCATTATGTGGGACATTCCAGGTTCTGCATCCTTGTAGTTGCTGGCAGTTGTTTCAATCAGTACGTCAGCATCGACATTATTAATCACGTCGAGGCCGCCGTGCATTTTTCTTGATTTGTCATAGTGCGTGACGGTTCCGTGTTTCTTTTTCACCTCGACTAGCCGGTTCAGGTCAAGGCCTGACGGGTCTGTCACTCCACCTTTTCTATCAAAGACTCCGACTACTCTTGGCATTACGCCATATTTTGCATATAGATCGTCTGATCTTGATACCAAAAGCTTTGCCAGGCTTTGAGCTACCGTGCCAAACCCGCAGACAATTAGGCGCAAGTATCTCTACTCCTGTTCACAAAAGACATCTCAAATGACTTGATTAAATCCTGATTTATTAATTATCTTTGTCAAGCTTCAACGAAATCGAGTTGATGCAATATCTGCTCCCGGTCGGCTTTGGGCCGTCATCAAAGACGTGTCCCAGGTGTGCATTGCATTTTGCGCACATTACCTCAGTCCGCATCATTCCGTAACTGCCGTCGGTTTCATACTTGATGCTGTCCTCGTGTATTGGTTCAAAGAAGCTCGGCCATCCAGTGCCGGAATCAAACTTTGCGCTGGAGCTAAACAGCTTATTTTTACAGCACGTGCAGCGGTAAATTCCATCATCCTTGCAGTATGTGTATTTGCCGGTAAATGGCGGCTCGGTCGCCTTGTTTCGGCAGACCTCGTATTCGTCGCTGCTCAGGGTCTTTTTCCACTCCTCGTCTGTTTTCGCGGTTTTTTCACTTTCCATAACTAATCTCACTCAAAGTAATATTATAGGGTTATTCCACCTTTTTTTTCTGCAATTCTTTTTTCAGATTCGAATCTTTCAAGCTCATACGACTTGAGATCTGCAAATTTTATTATCTCAGATAGGTTTGGGTGCACCTTATTTATTGCCAGAAACATTTTTTGCGCGACCTGCCTGTAGTCGATGTGCCCCTGCGGTATGGTTCTCAGCTCAATTAGGTGGCACGCCTCGCGCAAGTTGAGGTTCATGAAAAACGGATAGTTGTATGCAAAATTTACTACGTACTGCGCCTGCTGGGGATATTTTACTCGCATTGAATCAAAAACCCGCTTTGATGATTTCATACAGTCTGCAAAGTCTTTTTGAATTCCAAGATCTGCTATCTCTTTTGGAACCAAAAATCCATGATCAGTCGTGAGCAGCTGTCGCTCAAGTGTCAAAACCCTGTGCCTGTGCAAGTCCCTGAACATGCCAAAATTTCCAATAATGTCAAAAGTGTACTGGGTCATCTCAAATGCACGAGGCGGCCTCTGCCTTCTGTTTTTTCTGAGCTTTGCAAACGAAGTAATTATCTGTGATTTCTTCTTTTTGCCCATCTTTTTTGCGTTCTTTAGTATGGTGTCGTATGGAATTCTCTGCTGCTCGTACAAAATCGCGGCAACTATCTTATTTTGCGCTTTCATCTCGGATTCGTAATCGACTAGCTTGACCTGGGCGCCGTTTGATTTCATAGTAGGATGTTTTTTTGTCAGACCATGCGCCGTCTTTTGCAGGGACTTGAGATAGTCCTGCATCGCATGCCCGTATTTGTCGTCTGCACGCCTGACAAAGGACTTGATGGTGGTCTCAAGCTCGTGCTTGATTTTTTGGGCAAGGACTCGTTCCTCGTCAAGCTCTGAGCCAAGTAAAATTGTCAAAAGATACTCAAACGCTCTTCCGTTCCCGGACACGCCTACATTTGTGAGCGTGGATGCTGGAAGGAGCCCCCTGAGTATGTCAAGGGCCTTTGCCTTTGTGGTCGCGTTGTAAATCATGGTGGCTGACTTGATGTCCGACTCGACTTTTAGCCTTGAAAACGAGACTTGGGTTCCAGAATCAGAGTCCTTGAACTTTAGGTTTTCAACTGGTTCTTTTTCCCGCACGTACTTTAGCATCGGCTCTATGTTCTTTGAATATATTTCAAAATCAAAATCGCAGCTCTTGATGTAGGAATCGGCAAATCTTGATTGCATGATTGTCGGCTCGCGATAAAACTTGAACTGGCCGTTTACTTTTTTGTCCCATGCCACGTATCTTGAGGATTTTTCAAGATATGACAGGCCGATTCTGCGATCCTCGATTTTTTTTACCGCAATGTTTGATATTCCCTCGATTGCTACCTGCGCAATTCCAAGCTCTGCAACAGAATCATCGCCGTATTCGATTAGGACCTTGTTGTAGAATTCCTCCCCGCGGTTTTCGTTTGCCAGGAATTCGTCAAGAAATATTCGCCGCATGCTTTTGTCGGTCCTGGAATATCTTGACATGAGCGCCCCGCGATCAACCTGCCGCGGAGTAATTATGGCAAATACCGAGTCGTCAGCATTTGAAAAATGCTTTAGCAGAATCTCTTTTTCTAGACCAGTATATTCTTCAACCACGACATCAAAACTTGATTTGGCCCAAAATATACTATTTTCGCTTTATCTGAACCAGATCTGTCTTTGGCGTGCTGCCTTTTGTTTGCCATCGCAAAAGGACCTCTTTTAGAGCATTAGCATCGGACTCATTTTCTGTATACAAAAGCATTGTGACCCAGTGTCCGTTTCCAGCCTTTCCCCCGACTGAGTTCATCCAAAAGTCGGATGGCAGACTTTGCAGTGCCTTGTTGTTTGGATCGCGACTTAGTTCTACCCAGCGCTTTGAGACAAAGTGGAGTATTTGGTCTAGGCCGTCCTTGTTAATCATAGGTAGGTGTTTTACCAGATTGAATTTTAAAATTTCGAATTTAGTTTGTTAAATTGTTCTAACCAAAACTAGAAAGCTTGTTAACATTTCGTCGGTTATATAAAACGCTCAAGTTTTACCAATGAACAAAGACGAAGTAGAGATTATCGGCAAGCAAGTCAAAGACATGTATGGCACCCAGATGGGTAAAGTTATTGGCACAATAACTGACATCGATGGCTCCATACAGACTGTGGGAGTTGATTGCGGTCTTGACGGACTAAAGCAAATCCCATTTGAGCAACTTGTTGTTCAAGGCGAGGTCGTAATCTTTATACCAAAATGGAGACTCGACTCACAACGATTCCTAAGAGAAAAAGGACTCACGCTAAGGCGACTCAAAGCATTAATTGACATCGTCTCAGAAAACGACGAAATGAAAGATGACGCGGAAATTATCCACGAAAAATACAAGTCAAAGCTTTTGACACTCGATGAAGCTGAAAAAGAAATCGGTGCAAAACTAGCCGCACGACTAGATGAACTGAACGGCCAGCAAAAAATAGTCAAGACCTTGCTGTTTGATGCAAAGGTTCAGTTCAAGAGCAACGAAATTTCAGATTCAAAGTACGATCTGATAAAGACACACACCGGTGAGATAATAGAACACATCGACCACGAAAAGGCAGAGATTCTAAACATCCAAAGAAGAATCACTGATCTGTCATTAGATAGTGTAAGGCCGCAAGTCAATCAAAAAGAACAGATCCAGCAGTCTGCAGTCTCTTATCTTGTGACCGAGACTGTCTCCGGACAACAAGTCGAGGCCACTCCTAGTGCGCCTTCTCATGAAGAGAAATCTTCAGAACCATCTAATCATGCAGCGGCACCTCAGGTGCAGCCAACGTATGCAAGCCCTTCCCCGGCCGAAGAAAATAAGGAAGAAACGCGTACTGCGGTACCACCGCCTCCGCCACCAACCCATACTTTTGCAAAAACCGAAAGTAACAGATCGGATTGGCATGAATCCATGGAAGCCACATAGAGAAGGCTCAAACCTCTTTTTTTATTAAAAATTAAAATTTAGAAGCAGCTAGCAAAATACCAAGTGAACCCTCAAAGCTTTACAATAGGTCTTGGAAATAACGACTCAAAAACCCGCCTGGATGCTAGTGCGGATTTTGTGAAATTTTGGGAAAAACAGGCACAAAACCTGCACTGGTTTAGGCACTGGGACAAAGCCTTGGAATGGAACACGCCATTTGCGCACTGGTTTGTTGGCGGAAAAATCAACGCCTCATACAACGCCCTTGATGTAAATCAAAAACACAAGGACAAGCCGGCAATACTCTGGGAGGGAGAAAACGAGGAAAGAAGGACTGTCACGTATGGTGATCTTTTTGATCAGGTCCAAAGACTCTCAAACGCGCTAAAATCACTTGGCGTAAAGAAAGGAGACAGAATAACAATTTACCTTCCGATGGTGCCTGAGATAATAACTGCGGTTCTTTCCTGCGCAAGGATTGGGGCGGTTCACACAGTAATCTTTTCCGGGTTTTCCGCAACATCTATTCGTGACAGGGTTCTTGACTCGCAGTCAAAAATAATAATCACAGCGGATGGTGGTTACCGGCGCGGCAGTGTAGTGAAGCTAAAAGAAACAGTAGATTCCGCAATAGAGGGCCTTGACTTTGTCGAGCATGTAATAGTTCTAAAAAGGACGGGAACACAAATCAATTTTGGCAAAAAGGATCTGAAATGGGAGAACCTGATAAATGATTCTCCAAGCGTATGTGCCGCAGAGCCCCTTGACAGCAGTCACCCACTGTACATTTTGTATACATCCGGCACAACCGGAAAACCAAAGGGGGTGCTCCATGATACCGGTGGATACATGACGCATGTTGCTGCTACGTTTAGGTGGGCATTTGACATCAAGGACTCGGACGTTTATTTCTGCACTGCGGACATTGGCTGGGTGACAGGCCACAGCTACGTAGCATACGGGCCTCTTGTCTGCGGAGCGACACAGGTAATGTATGAGGGTGCGCCTGACTATCCGACGCCTGCACGAATCTGGGATGTCATCCAACGGTACAAGGTCTCAATTCTGTATACTACTCCAACCGCGCTGCGGCTGTTCATGAAGTTTGGTGATGCCATTCCAGACTCGCATGATCTGTCGAGTCTGAGGCTTTTGGGAACCGTGGGAGAGCCAATCAATCCAGAGGTGTGGAGATGGTACTATAGCGTAATTGGCAAAACCAAGTGTCCAATCATTGATACCTGGTGGCAGACAGAGACTGGGGCAATGATGATATCACCTCTGCCAGGACTTGAAACCATTCCGCTAAAGCCTGGCTCTGCTGCATTTCCAATACCTGGAGTGGACATTGCGATAGTTGACGAAGGTGGCACCGAAGTTTTGCCTGGGGCAAAGGGGTTTTTGATAATTAGAAAGCCTTGGCCTGGGATGCTTTTGACGCTGTGGAAAGATGACGAAAAATTCAAGTCGGTTTATTGGTCAAAATATCCTGGCTCTTACTACACTGGCGACTATGCAATAAAGGACAAGGACGGCTACTTTTGGCTTCTTGGACGGGCAGACGACGTTCTAAAAGTTGCCGGACACAGGATTGGCACGGCAGAGCTTGAAAGCTGCATGGTGTCTCACAAATCAATCTCAGAGGCTGCGGTGTGTGGGATAGAAGACAAGGTAAAAGGCGAAGTGATAATTGCGTTCTTGGTCGCAAAACACGGAATCACTATATCAGAATCTCTCAGAAAAGAGGTAATTGATCTAGTAAGAAAGGAAATTGGCGCGATTGCAACGCCGCACCAGCTTTACTTTGTCTCAAAGCTTCCAAAGACGCGCAGTGGAAAAATAATGAGGAGGCTGCTAAATGCAATAGCTAGCGGCAAAAAAATAGGGGATGTCAGCACGCTTGAAGACGGGACAGCGGTAAGTGAGATCCAGTCTGCATTTGATGAGATAAAAAAACAAATTCAAACCTAGTCAGAAGATAAACTAGCCTTGTTTTGAGGATTTTATCTGGGATGATATCTTTTCTAGTCCTGATTTTGCGTCAGCTTTTGCCTTGAATATTGCTGATTTTAGGTCAACTCGTGCCTTTTGTATTACTTCTTTAGAGTCTGCATTGATTTTGTCAATTGGAAGCCCTTTTGAGATGGCATCTCTTGCGTCGGCATTTGCCTTTTTGACTGCCGCCGTAAACTCACTCTGTGCTTTTGCTATTGCCTTGCTGTATTTTTCCGCGATAGAGTCTATGACGTTTTTTGTAGGCTTTTGGGCAAACGCGCTGTCCGCAATGCTTGCTGATAGTATCAGTACTGTAATCGCTGCTAATGCAGCTAGTTGAATTTTCACTTCGAATGCATTTTTTTACGGTCTTTAAAAAATTTTGCGCATGATTGTCATGTTTGACTACGTAAACCACTGCTCAAGGGTCTGGCTCCGCCTGTCTTTTGACTTTTGCAGCCTACTAAGGGACGACTCTATCCTGTCGCGTGAAAAACTTCGCTCGTCTGAAAGGTATCTTACTATTTCCGCGTGGTTTACTGTGCCGAATTTTAGCTCAGACGTGTCGGCTATTTTCGGCTCCAAAAAGATCTCGCGTATTTGTTTGTAGTCGATCTGGGATAGCTTTTCTTGGATCTGCGGAACCTCTTCTAGTCTGCCGTGCTCTTTTATCATCTTGAGCGCCGTTTTTGGGCCTATCCTTTCAAATCCGTCCGGGTTAAAGTCTGTGCCAATCAATATCCCGAGGTCTACCATCTGTTCTCTTGTCAGGCCCAAGTCTGCAAAAAGTTTTTGCAAGTCGATAATTTCCGGCTCGATTTCGATGTAGGTGTTGCGGTTTGGTATTTTGCGTCTACCTGAATTTGTAAAGTTTCTGACGAGTCTTTTTGCCCCAAATAAAAGCGAGTCATAGTCTTGGCTTGCAGAAGCATAAGCTAGGCCAGTTTGTGTCATGTGTGCTGCGGTCGCCTCGCCCTCAGACGGCGCGTCAATGTGAGGTATACCAAACGCATCCAGGAGGCGTTTTGCATCATCTACCATTCCGTCCTGCATGGCAGTTGTCTGCTGGGCGTATTTCCGCATGTCTGCTAGGTTTCCCTCGACAAGTGCCTTTTCGTATTTTATGGTAGCCTCTTTTTTTATCTGCTTTCTTCGCGCAATTTCTGCTGCCTTCATGGAAGGGGGCTTGCCGTCAAAGACATACACCGGCTTTATTCCAAGGGAAAGAAAGTTGACGTTTCTGTAGAAAAGCCCGCTTAGGTGGCTGGTGACCCTCCCCCTAGAATCGGAAAGCATCATTCCGTCAGGCCCTCTGATTATTGACAAAAACTGGTAAATCGTATTGTATGCGTCTATTGCGATTACCTTGGAGGAAAACGATTCGAGGTTGGTCTTTTCCTTGGTTATGAGTCCTTTTAGATCTAAACCCATCGATATGGTGTGGCAATGCCTATTTTTGTATTTACTGGGGACTGATTTTCTATATAGGGGTAGATGGATTTCAAAAAGTGGTGCCGGGTTAGCCAAGCGGTACGGCGGCCGCCTCGAGATCTTCGACAGGGGAGCGGCTGTGCATTCGCACTCAGGGGTTCGAATCCCTTACCCGGCGCTGTTCTGTTCTAAATAATATACATGGCAACTGCGCCAGAACATAGCTCAGTTTGAACGAACAAGTCAAATGTTAAGTGGTCGCACAAACACGTCTTATGTGGCCAAAATAATGATTGCTGAAGATAACAAACTCCACGTGCGAGTATTACGTGATCTGTTGGCATCCTGCAACCATGAAGTGGTGGCTGTCGCATCAAATGGAGTAGAGGCCGTCGAAACTTTCAACCGAGTCAAACCTGACGTGTTGTTGCTCGATATTGCCATGCCGAAAAAGGATGGAAAGGCGGCGCTAAAAGAGATCATGGCATCGCATCCTGACGCCAAAGTGATCATGGTGACTGCTATGGAAGATATGAAGACAATTCAAGAATGTGCTGCAAACGGCGCTACTGCGTATATAACCAAACCATATGAAATTAGTGATATACGAAAAGCAATTTTTATGGCATTGACGCATAACCTGATGATTGCTGCAATCTAAATTGATCATTGCGCATAATTATTCTGACAATAATACACAACAATTATCACGCTGCAAAGCATAAAACATAGAATGACAAATCACCTGCTTGCAAAATGCCCACACTGCGATAAGACCATCAGACTGGATCAAAAAACAGTACGGCATCAAAACAAATGGTTTCATGCAAGCTGCCTCCAATTATCACTCAATAAAACACCACAAATACCATCAACACATACAGAAAAAAGCACACAAGTCGTTAGAAAACCAGACCCAGTCTTCAAAGCTAGAATACTCTCTGAAGAGGTTTATTCCAAGACAAAGCCAATAAAAAAACAAACATTTACGCCGCAACAAATCTCGATCCCATCTGCACCTGTTAGGCTCTTGGAAAAAGTTCTGCCAGTCAAAAAACCAAAAGACGAGCCCAAGCCAGTAGAGCAAATCAAAGAGCCAGAGGCACCAATGAAAGTAAAAAAGGCAAGGCCTGACCCAGTCCTGATTCTGCTCGCAATTGGTATTTTTGCAGTGATGATTTACATGGCATACACGTTTCTCTCATCAATTAGTATAATCGCAATAGCCGCGGCATCGGTAATGGCACTGTATCACCTGGTGTCAAGAAAACCACCGCAATCTCAATATGCGTACAAAACAAAATCGGCATCGGTCTATTCGATATCTATTTTGATACTGCCTTTTGTCTTTGGAACAATAATGGCGTTTGATGGGTATTTTTCGATCCTGTCGATAACACAGGTGATATTTCTCTGGTCACTGACACTGTCGTTTTGGCAGACACTGCTCTTCGTCCCCCTTGCGGTACGCAGCGTCATTCGGGAGTCACAGGTTCCTGATCCTCCAAGCTATCCGAGAATAAGCATAATTGTTCCAGCATACAACGAGGAAAAGGTAATCAGAACAACGATAGAATCTCTCCTTGCAACAGACTATCCGGACAAGGAAATAATCCTAGTCGATGATGGAAGCAAAGACGGGACGCTTGACATTGCAAAGCAATACATCGACAAGATCAAAGTAGTCCACAAAGAAAACGGGGGAAAAGCATCTGCACTAAACCAAGGAATGCTGTATGTCACTGGCGACATCATCACAATAATTGATGCCGACACGATAATTGGAAACTCGTCATTAAAACACATTGCAAGGGGAATGGCGCAAGAAAACGTAGTGGCCGTTGCAGGAAACATCAAGGTTCGCAACAAGGTCAACTGGCTTACGTGGTGCCAGGCGTTGGAATATCTTTCAGGAATTCAAATCATGAGACGTGGCCTTGACTATTTTGGGGCAATAACGATGGTTCCAGGAGCGCTTGGGGCGTTCCGCAAGAAGAGCCTCGAGGAAGCAGGCTCGCACGACAAGGCAACGCTTGTTGAAGATTTTGACGCGACCCTCAAGGTTCTCCGTTCTGGAATGGTGGTGAGTGGGAGCAATTCTGCAATCTCATACACGCAGGCGCCGGAAAAAATGGGTGATTTTCTCAAACAAAGAAAAAGATGGTATCGCGGAAATCTCCAAGTGCTAAAAAGACATCGTGACATTTTACTAAATCCAAGGTTTGGTTATCTGCACAGGCTTTCTTATCCGCTCATGGCGATACACATGCTGATAGTCCCGGTGGCAAGCCTGATGCTCTGGGGGTTTGCGGCGTACCAGATAATAATTGGCAACTATTCGTTCGTGGCCTTTGTCCTGCTGATGTTCATAGTGGCGCAGTTCTTGCTGTCTGCTATGGCTATTCGGATGGATAGGGATGACAAAAGAATGCTTGTCTTTTCCATATTTATGGTACTTGGGTACAAGCAACTCATCGACTTTCTCAGCGTCAAGGCTATAGTGGAAGAGGCATTTGGCAAAAAAGCAATATGGACTAGCGCGCAGAGAGTAAAGCAATGATCCCAAGAATGCTGTATTTCGGATTTTTGTTAGCTGTGTGTTTTGTAACCTTACAGGTGTTTGCAGAGGAGCCCACTGGATCACTAGAGGTGTTCATCAAGACCACAAACAACGACCGCATCTCGCCAGAACACATGACAATCAAAATTTTCAAGGATCTGGAGACCGTGCCTCTAAAGGTAATCACTCCGCTTGAAAGCAACCCTGTCACAATTTCGTCACTACCACTTGATCACAGGTACAAGGTAGAAGTCTACATGAATAATCTGTATGCCGAAGTCGGGTTCATCGACCTCAAAAAGCCCAGCGAGCGCATTGAAATGACAATCAAGAACCCAGGCGGCATGCGCCTAAACATATTCTACAACGACGGCCAGACCCCTCTTGCAAACGCGATGGTCTGGATAAAATCACAGGACGGCAAGTCCTGGTTCTATTCTGAAACGGACAAGAACGGGCAAACGACTAGGGTGTGGCTATACCCTACCGTAAAAGAAGGCAATTATTATTATGCCGACATTTCGCTTGGCCAAAACCTTCTCTATACTCATTCCCCGATAAAGCTAGAGCCGGGCGTTGCGCAAGAATTCAAGATAGTGACAAAGTGGCCCACAATAATCGACAAGATGATCACAGTCGAGGTCTACAACAGCACGAAAAACAAGGTCGCAATGCAGGATGGCACATTTGTGGCTCAGTTATACGACATAAAAAAGAACAAAGTAGCAGAATCCCCAGTTACTGACAAGGGCCTTGCACACTTTACAAAGCTCAAAGTAAACAATTACGCGCTGTACATAAAGGAAAAAGACGGTTCCGGCCAGCTAAATGTCGTCGCAGGGAAAAAGGTCACAATACTGGAATCTATAGATAAAATCAAAATATACCTGCACAATCCGGAGCTAAACGATGATCATCTGAGCTGCAACTGCGTGGCATTCAGGCTAGATGACATGCAGGACTTTTTCCTCTCGCCGGCGCAGCAAGCAATAATTTCTACGTTTAAGGATAAAAACGCGCCACTTACAGTGGGAATAATTGGGGGAGTTACTGGTACTGAGCAAAAATTGGTATCTGCGATCAAAGATATGCTGGCCAACGACCAAATCGAAATTGCAAACCACAGCTGGCGACACAACATCTACACAAAAATGACAAAATCTGATCAGGATGCTGACATAAAGAAGACCAATGACAAAATCTTCGAGGTGTTCGGCGTCACTCCGAAAACATTCATCCCGCCAGAAAATCTGTTCAACAATGATACCATTTCTGTCCTGAAGGAAAACGGCTTTACGCACATGAGCCATGGCGAAACTGGAACAGTTGACATACCTCCAAAATTCGTAAAATCTGATTTTTACCAGTTCCCAATGTTTGCATATACAGCAAAGCTGGATCCGACTACTGGATTTTGGAAGCATCAAACAAGCGACCAAATCCTTGAAAAAATAAACGACAGCCTCTTCAATTACGGATATGCAGTAGTGATGATGCACCCATCAGAGTTCTCGCTTTACGAAAATGGCGCTTATGCAAACAAGGTAAATACGACGAAAGTAGGCGAGCTCAAATCATTAATCGACAAAGTTCGTGCTGAAAACATCCAGATGCTCAAAATCAACTCGATTCAGGACTATAACGTTCCAAAGGTCGAAAAGCCTGTTGAAACAAAGCAGCCGGACAGAAACTGCAACTGCGTTGCTTTTAGACTTGATAATGTGCAGGACTTTTGGCTAAACACCGTCCAAAACGCGCTGATTGAAACCTTTGACGAGCACAAAGTCCCGCTGACAATCGCAGTCATTGGCAAGTTCACAGGGGACGACCCAAAGACTGTCAATCCAATAAAGCAAAAACTGGAAAACAACCCCGCTGACACGAGAATTGCAAACAGGGGATGGGAATACATAGACCATACCAGCTTCAGCGAAGAAAAACAGGCATCAAGCATCAAGCAAACCAACGACAAAATACGCAAGGTATTTGGGGTGAGGGCGTATGTCCTTGTTCCGCCATACGATTCGTTTAACCAGGACACGCTAGATGCGGCATCACAAAACAAGATTCTCTATCTGAGCTCAAACGTGGCAAGAACAAGCCCGGCCATTTCACTTGGAGCTCTAAAACCTGTCCCAAGCACAGACTCGTTTACGAATCTAATTGACGACGATCCGTTCTTGAGCGGAACAATTCAACAAAAGGCGATGCAAAAAGTCAGCTCAAATATCAAGCAGCACGGGTTTGCGCTCATAAGTCTGCAGCCGTCTGACTTTGCGGTAAAAGACGGCGAATTCAAAGACGAAGTCGATGCAGGCAAGCTGGCAATCCTGGAATCAATAATCAGCAATGCAAAATCTGGCGGAATGGACATGGTCTTACTAGAGAGAATCCCGGCACTGCTAGACGACAGCACAATCGTTATTCCGGACTGGGTCAAAAGCAACGCTGGCTCGTGGGCAGAAGGGAAAATAGGCGATTCTGATTTTACAAAAGGGCTGGAATACCTAATCGAGCAGGAGATAATCAAAATCCCGCAAACAGAGCAAAACGAAGGCACAGTAAAGAACGTGCCAGAATGGATAAAGACAAACGCACGATGGTGGGCAGATGACAAGATAAGCAACTCTGATTTTGTAAAAGGAATCCAGTACCTGATACAAAATGGAATAATCACAGCTTAGCTTGGAAACGATGACCCTGGGCCTGCCATGTCTTCTGGTTTTACGTCTTGATCCCACTTGCCCCTAATTCCCTTGATTAGAAAGAATATTCCTGCGCCAATCAGCCCAAGAACCAGTGCAAAAAATGCGGCCTTGTTGCTCGCAGCTATGTTGCAATCTATCTCCACCTGATTTCCGTTCTCAAATTCGTAGCAGTCGCCAAACTCCTGTACCTGTATCGACAGGTTGTAGTACTGCTGGCCAAATATTCCAAAAACCAAAAACCCAACAAAAATTAGCACGATGCCTAGCATCGTGAACCGTGTGTCGCTCACAGACAGAGTAATACAAGGTAGCTTAAGATGGTTTTTCTAGTCTTGCCTTGAGATTTTTTAAAGAGGTCTTGTAAAACAATTCGATAAACTCCAGAAACTCTTCAAATTTTTTCTTGTCCTGACTGTCGCTTATCAAAAACGAGGTCCAGCTAACCTGACTTGTTTTGCCTTTTGGCAAAATGGAGATTGTTGCATGATATCCATCCAATGGCAATCCGGCAGTGGCAATGTACGAAAGTGATCTTCCGTCTTCCCATCCGACAGCATACTCGATTACCTTACTTCCGTCAGAAAATGATATTTTTCTTGCCGCACCGAGACCCTGCCTTGTTTTTGAAAGAAACTCGGTTTTCCGTACGCCTTCCACCCAACCGTCCAGCCCTGAAAAATTGCCGACCTCCACCCAAATCTCATCTGGGGCCTTTTGGATTGCAACTGACTGCGTTACCGTGGCGCAGTATCTGCCCTGATTTGCGTTTGCGGTAATGGCACGTATCACATATTGATGACTAGGCGTCAATTTTTAAATTTTAAGAACCGGCAGTTCTGCCCATGCCCGATAAGTTTACAGAACCAGTTTTGATAAGAAACACTAGACATGGTTTTTGGGTGGAGCAAAAAAACTCAGGAAAACTCCGAGCAGCAAACACAGCAAAGCCAGCAGAAAATACACATGTCTGAAATAAGCCAGATCTTGGCAAAACAAAAGGAAGCCAAGCAAAAAAAGATCCTCGAGCAAACAAAGACTCTTTTTGATGAGATAAAAAAGGAGCTCAACTCAATTTATGGCATAATATCTCATCTAAAGGATGATAATCTGAAAATAGACGACATCGACAAGAGACTCCAGACTCTGGTGATTAGAAGCAAGGCCGAAGTAATTGACGTAATATCAAAAGAGTCGCAAAAGCAACTGCCGCAAGTAAAAAGCTACGATGATGTCGTAAAGACAGCAGAGATTGCCTCGCACACATTAAAAAAAATTGGCGACGTGCTTGGAAAAAACAGCAGGGTCATACACGTCTTTGCAAAAAAATACGCGCAGGACCTAAAGACGCACCTTGAACTTGTGACAAAAAACCACGTCGCGATATCAAAAATGATTGGGCAGATATCGTCAATGGATGCATCTGCCGAAATGATTCAAGACAAGGCAGCAAAAATTACAAGCACATCTCAGAACATATCTGATGGCATCCGGCATATTGCCAAGCTCAAAGAAGCGTACGGTGACTCTGAGGTGGTCTCAAGCCTGACCCAGCAACAAATCTCAAACATCTTTTCCTCACCATCATTTGCAAAGTTTTTGGAATATCAGGAAAAAATAAAACAAGTCGAGGCTAAAGAGGTCGGGCTAAACAAGGAAATAGAAGACGAGTTTTCAAAAATATCGAGGCCGCTTGGCAAATACGTCTATGTCACCTCACTTGAAAAGCCGCTCAAAGCAATGCTGGAAAGACTAGTTGCAAGCCCATCAGAAGTCATTCTGGAAAGCAAAAGCTCTATTGTGACTATTTTAGAATCATGCATGAAGGGAATATTGTCTGGCACAGTATCAGTTAAGGAAACAGACAAGGCAGTTGATCACATAACGCACATCATATCGATACTTGACGGTCTTATAGCAAGAAAAACCAAGTTTCAGACCCAACTCGAAGATCTGAGAAAAAGTGCAGAAACTTTTGACATCCGCCAAATCGAGACACTTGAAAAGCGTCTGGCAAAAGCAAAGTCTGACAACGAGGACGCCAAACTAAAAATCGCAAACCTCGAGTCGGAGCTAAAGCAACAAACAGAACAAAAGCAAACCCTGCTTGAGGAGCTAGAGCGTGCATTGGAGCAAATTTTGGGCACAAAATATCAGGTATTGGAGTGACTTGCATTGAGGCCGCAACTAGAAAGAAAAGTGCTACTAAAAAATGAGGCGCGTGACGGAATTCTCACCTACTGCAAGATCAAGCACCCTGCCGAAGGGATACTGGTACTCAAAGGAAAATCCAAAAAGGGAATTATCACAATTGACGGCCTTGTCATACCGCCATTTTCGTACAGTGATCAGACCTTTGCGGGGTTTCCGCAATCATTTCTGCCACTCGACTTGTCTTACGTCGGCATAGCGCACTCGCATCCGAGCGGCTCTGCAGAACCATCGATAACGGACTTGCACAATTTTTTCGGCCTTGTTTCAATAATAGTAAAATCACCGTACGAAGACGAAGACATTTTTGCATGGGACAGCCAAGGGACGCAGCTCGAAATAATTTTCGAATCTGATGAAGAAGAAAAAAGCTGACAAAACTTTATTAGGGTTTTAAAGGCAATGAATATGTTGTATAGCTACAAAAATTATCTGATATTTCTATTCGCATCCCTGGCCGTGAGCATAGGGCTACAAATGGTTCTTCCTTTTCCATACGGCCTTGCGGCAGCGCTTGCAATCTTTATCATGTTGCCGATTTTCATCCGACGCAGGTACATGGGAAAAATGCGAGGATATGGGGACTCTGGCGGCGGGGGATTCTTCGGATTCAATTCCGAGGGAACAGGGACTGTCAAGTACGTGTGCCTTACGTGCAGCCACAGGTTCAAGGGTGCCACATGTCCTAGGTGTGGCTCAAAAATGAAGCGCGCCGACTTTTAGATCATGTCGCTTGAAAAACTCCGCCAGCAGGCAATATATCAAAACTCGGTAGATACGTGGATTGCGATTTGCGAGGAAAAGCAAATCGACTGGTACGAGACTGAAAAGTACAAAAATTTCATAGCGCACCTATTAAAAAACGGCCTAAGCCTAAAAAAGTTCCCGCTTTGCATCAAGGAGACTGGCGGGATGTATGAAAGAGGAAAGGACAAGACAAAATTCGCAGAGGAACTCTCCCAACTTACAGACCCGAACGCCGCGGCATATACTATTAAGCTAAACGATCAGGCGCTAAAAATAATCAGAGAGTTCCAGCCGGTAAGCTAGCGCTTTAGCTTTGGATTGGCAATTACCTCAAGCGAGTTTCCGATGAACACAAACGCAAGGCCTGTTAGTGCAACCATTATTCCTGGAGGCATTATCCACCACCAAAGCCCGCGTGCGGCTGCTCCGTGCGATTTTGCGTCATGGAGTATCTGGCCCCATGTGGGAAACGTTGGATCGCCAAGGCCTAGGAAGCTGAGGCCTGCCTCGGTGGTAATTGCTGCAGGAACAGATATCGCGATGCTTGCAAGCGCATAGGGCATTATCTGTGGGATTATGTGCCTGAAGATTATTTTGGAGTCTTTTTGGCCCATAGTTTTTGCGGCATCTACAAACTGCCTTGTCTTTATCTGCAATGCCATGCTTCTGGAAACCTTGGCGATGCCGACCCATCCAAAAATCATCAAAAACCCAATCATCAAAAATATGCTGTTTGATGTAGTCACCGACAAAATTATCAAAAACGGCAGGGCGGGAAGAGCATAAACGACATCGTTGAGTCGCATCATGGACTCGTCAGTTCTCCCTCCCTTGTAGCCTGCATATACTCCAAAGACAAGCCCTGACACGACTGACCCAACTGCAACGACAACCCCGATAAAGAGCGCAACCGGGGTACCCCACAACAATCCAATTGATAGGTCGCGCCTAAGTTCATCCGTGCCAACAAGGCCGAAGACCTTTCCACCCAAAATAAACCTGGACTCTGAAAACGCATTCTTAGAGTCGACGCCTGCAAGCCCTACGGAAAAGACATACCTTCCCTTCAGGACGTCGCCTTTGGCTGAATTTGAAAAAATGATCTCTTTTGCAGTCATGCCGTCTATTGGATATGAAAACTTGGATGACTGCAGAACCAGGTTTTTTCTAATGGAGTCGTTTGTGGAAAAAATCTTGTCAGAATATGCAGCAAGGTGCGAGGAGTGTGGCAGCGAGGACGAGACTAGCTGCAAATCTATGCCGTCAGGCCTAAGTACGCTCACCTGCAATAATGGCGAGCCCTCGTATTCTGCGGTATACTGGAAAAGAAAGTCATTTGGGAAATAATCATAGGCATAGTCAGTCTCGAATTTCTGAACCGTCACAAACACAGAGCTGCCTTCTTGCAGAATTGTCCGTGGGGTGTCAATTATCTGGTGCTCTGGCATTTTCTTTTCGGAAAAAAAGTTCACCCAGCTTGGCAATGCCGATTTTGGAAACGCAGTCCAGCTCGCGGGGTTGTTCCATTGCTTGTATGTCTCAATTGGAACAAATACTGCAGTAAGTGCAGACACCAAAATCAGGCAAAGCAGAATGCCTGCGCCAACAAGTCCGATTTTACTTTTGACAAAGCCCGCTCTTATCTCAGTATAGTCTGTCATCTCAGATAGTCCTGATTCTCGGGTCTAGATACCCGTACAGCAAATCCGAAACAAAGATGCTCACGAGAAAAAACACGGTTAAAACATACGTCGTGCCAATTATCACTGGAAGATCCATGACGTTTATCGCCTCAAAGTAAAGTCGCCCCATGCCGGGCCAGTCAAATACTGCCTCCGTAATTATCGCGCCCCCAAGCGATCCTGACAAGCTAAGTGCAAGAATCGTGACGATTGGAGGGGCGGCGTTTCTTAGCGCACTGCCATAGACTATTCTGCGCTGACTTAGGCCTATTGCCCTCTTTGCAAAAATATAGTCCTCTTGAAGTATCCCTATCATAAAGTTCCTGACAAGATATGCCCACGTGCCAAACCCTATCAGAACAATCGTGATTAACGGAAGCGTCATGTGGTAAAGAAGCGCCGCTATGTATCCAGGGTCGTCTGGAGCAAGAAGGGGGGTTGCCCTTGCGGGAAACACATTGTACGAAAACGCAAATGTGAAGATCATGATGAGGCCGACCCACCACACGGGAAAGCTGCTGCTGATTACTGCAAATGAGGACGTCATCTTGTCTATTTTGGAGCCGGTTTTGCTGCCAGATGTGGCGCCGACAAATATGCCAATCACTGATATTATGACAGTCGCAGTAGTGAAAAGGAGGATTGTCTTTGGCAGTTTTTCTAAAATGATGTCGCCTACGGCAGTCGAGCCGGAATCACTTGTCAGAAACGTCGCATGGCCAAAATCCAAAATCATTATCTTGTACATGGAAAGCCCAATTCTGTTTGGCGAATACCACGGCGTATCAAGCCCCAGATTTTTGACTCTCTGGTCGATTTGGCCTGTAATGTAGAGATCCAGCTCGTTCGTGCTCTGAAAGCCAGCGACGAGATCCTTGTTCTGGACTATTTCTGATCTAACTTGGATTGCGACGCCTTTTTTCATTATTGCGTCCATGTTGGAGCCGACTAGGAGAATTGTAAGAAAGAGCGTTGCCATCAAAACTCCAAATAATATGATGCCACGGCTTGCAAAGTAGCGCTTTAGGCCCATCAATTTGATTGGTAAAATTAGCTTAAAATCTTATTCTCAGTTTGGTTCTGCCGCCAGAATCTTGTGTCAAAAGCCTTTTAGATCTTTATCTTGAGTTCCTTGAGATACTTTACACCTATCGTGTATGCGCTGATTGCGTAACAAGACTCGGACAACTCTTTGTAGGTCATCTGGAGTTTTTCAAGGATGTCCCCACTCATTCCAAAGTCCATTATTGATTGCCACATACTTTCAATAGGAACAATCTTTCCATCTACCTGTACTGATAGAAACTTTACAGTACCGCGGCCGGCATTGATACTTGTGGGCTTCATAGGTACACTTCGTTGTCTTTTGTTATATATTTAGCGGAAATTAGTCGATTTTGCAGGCTCCAGTCTGGAACGGCGTTTTATCGCGATTATCAGGTTACTTGAGATTTTTGTTGAGCTTGAGGCCGTTTACTTTTTTGCTGTTGATTTTTACATCCTGCGGCTTTTTTATTTTAGAGTGATTTTCGGTGTTGTTATAGTCGCCTATGCTGATGAGCTGTTCTTTTGTAGTTGACAGCTTTTCTATGTATGCCTTTCTTGCATCCTGGACTGATCCGCCGTTGTCAAGAACTGATTTCATGGCATACTGCGCCTCTTCAAAGATCCGCTTTGTATAGTTTAGCTGGCTTGAAATGGTGTCCTTGATTCGCGGATCCAGCTTGGAGATGTATTTCTCATATTCTTCGTCGCTAAACACGCCAGACCCGACTGGTCGCTCCTTTAGTGCAAGATCAAGTCTCTGTTTTGCAACTGTCCGTTTTTCTTCCTGCGCAAAGCTTTTGGACTCGACGTATTCTTGTTTTTGCTTTCTTTTGTTTTGCTCCTCAATGAATTTTTGATAATGTTTTAGCTTGAGTGCCTTGTACGGATCGCCTGTAAGGTCATCTGCTTTCGTTTTGTTTTCCAAAGTCTGTGCGTGATAGTAAAGATCGCCAAACGTGGTTGTCTTGTCGCCTACCTTCAAGGTCGTGGTCGCAAATCCCTTCAAATCATTTACTCTTGCTGAAACGCTAACAGAAAACGTACCTGGAATGTGTTGTTCGCCAAACTCGTACCTAAAGCCCCCCTGTGTATCCGTAATGGTGGATGCGACAACTCCTGCAAATCGGATCTTTACTTCTGCGCCAACAACCGGCTTTGATGCCTGGTTCAGGACCGTTCCAAAAATCACAGGTCTTTCGTTGATGCCAATTTTGGCTTGCTCAAACTCTGCCTTGATGACAAAGTCCCACAGCGTGGCTGCAAACGCAGAGCTGATGCTGCCTAGGAGAATGCAGGCTAGTGCGATGCCTAGTATTGGCAGGTGGTTCAATGAACGGGTTTTACCGCTTTTTTGTTAACCCCACAGCTCAAATTCAAAATAGCTCCAAATCAGTTATTTTTGAGCAGAAGCCACCGGCTGATCAAATCTCAAGCTGATCCTGACCCTTGTTTTTGGTTGTCCTGATCTGGCAAGATCGATTTTTGTCCTTTGATGATCGATTTAACATTTGATGGGAAAAAAGCTCTTGGACCAAAAATTGATCCAAAATTATCCCCAATCGAGCGAAAGCTTTTAATCGCCGTGATTTTTACGATTAAAATGTTGCAATTAAAATTTTACACTGTTCTACTGACTGTGCTAATTTTGGGTACAGTGCCAGCTCAGGTATTGGCACAAGTTAATCCAAATACGGCACATACTACTAATATTGTAAAGTCTGGCGACTTTGTCACCCTTTCAGGAGAAGGCATCGATCCAGACGATGATACCCTGGATGTTTCTTGGGTACAGATAGGCGGCGAGGAAGTTGATCTGATGCCGTCTGCAAATGTCCCAGAACCGACCTTCAAGGCGCCAGAGGTCGAAAATGGCAGAGTAAAAATCCTGACATTCGAACTAACCGTAATTGACCCATATGGCGGCTCTGATGTCGACACTATCAAAATTACAGTCATGCCAAGAAACCAACCACCTACTGCTGATGCAGGACCAGACCAAACAGCGCAAAAGGGCGATGCCTTAACACTTGAAGGCTCTGGCACAGACCCAGACGGAGATGCTCTCAATTACCGCTGGTCACAAATTGACGGACCAATCGTAACACTAGATGATCCAAATTCACAAAGTCCAACCTTTGACTCTGAAGAGATGACAAGAAGCACCGGCACACTGCGATTCCAACTCACAGTCGGTGACGGCTTTGGCGGAATTGCAAGAGACAGCGTAATTATCAAAATAACTGCAGGCAAGCCCTCCCTGATTAATGCAAAGGCAGGCCCTGATCAACTCGTTGACGAAGGAGACGAGGTTCAACTAGACGGCTCATGCACAGACAAACTCGACAGAGAGACGTCATTAATGTGGACACAGACAATGGGACCATTCTCAGAACTATCATCAAACGCAGACCCTGACCCAACATTTACCGCGCCAGAAATTCCAAACGGCCCAATAGTTCCATTGGCATTTAGATTTACTTGTGAAGTTGATGGCGGCGGCACCGCAACCGATATTGTAATTGTTAGAGTTAGACCAATAAACGATGATCCACTTGCAGATGCGGGACCGGACAAGAATACACTGTCATTTAGATATGTGTACTTGACAGGATCTGGCACTGACACTGATGGCGACAAACTCCAGTACACTTGGAGACAAACAGACGGCGAAGATGTCAACTTGATTTATCCAAACAAGGCCGAGGCAAGAATCATGGCACCAGAAGTAACCGGCGGGGCATCCATTGATTTAGAATTTGAATTAACAGTTACTGACCCGTATGGCGGAGAGGACTCTGATACTATGGTGATTACAGTTTACTCCGACAATGTCCGGGCATCAGCAGATGCAGGACTAGATCAAGTAGTCGATGAGCAAACCGAGGTAACACTATCAGGTACCGGCGAGGATGCAGATAGCGAAGAAATCACATTTGAGTGGCGTCAAGTCGGCGGCGAAGAGGTAGAACTGTCTGCAACTGAAGAGCCAGAACCAACATTTACCGCACCAGTTGTGGCAAATGGTAAGGTAAAGGTCCTAGTCTTTGAGCTCCGAGTCTCAGACGAAAACGGCCATCCATCAAAAGACATCACCAAAGTCACAGTACTTCCAGTTAACTCACCTCCAGTTACAAGCGCAGGAGATGACCAGCAACTAGACATTGGCGCTACGGTATCACTTAGTGGCTCTGCATTCGATGAGGACGACGATCCACTGACATATTTGTGGAGCCAGACAGAAGGTCCGTCCATAGTACTGACCAGTGAAATTGATCTCGAAACCGGATTCGTTGCTCCAAAGGTAGCAGTTGACACTCCAATAACATTCCAACTAATTGCTAACGACGGTCAGGAAGACAGTGAACCATCTAGCGTTACCATAACAGTAATTGGTGAAATCACTAAACAGCTGACGGCGTACGCAGGAAAGGACAAGACAGTCTCAGAACTATCCACTGTCACACTCTTTGGTTCTGGCAAGGATCCACTCAAGCACAAGCTCAACTATGACTGGAGACAGGTCTCTGGAGAACAGGTAACACTATCTTCAACAAGCCTTCCAAAGCCATCATTTGAAGCTCCAGAAGTAGCAAACGGCGAGACGAAGACACTTGTCTTTGAGCTAACAGTGAGCGATGACGAGGGCAGAAGTGCACAGGATACAGTCACAGTTACTGTCAAGCCAATAAACGGCGACCCGACAGCAATTGCCACAGTCAAAAGCGTCAGAGAAGCAATCTAAACTCCTTCCAGTCTTTTGATTCAATTTTTCCAATGTATATCTTCATAAGCACACCGTTCTGCAATAACATTGAATTTTGGATTTAGAAAAATTTCGTGATGATGTCTATGCAGTCACCAACCGGCTTGCACCGCAACTGCAAAAAGATGATCTGCCAAAACTCAACTATGTGCGCCAGCGACTAATAGATCTGTACCAGCAAAACCTTGTGAAGATAAACCACTCTGTACTGGAACTAATCTGTGCTGCAAACCTGGTGGCAAAGGGATACACAGTGGATGTCGAAAAACAGCTGACAAACTCGCTTGTTTGCGACATTTATGCAAAAAAAGATGACCATGTCTCCATAATAGAAATAGAGACCGGGTTTACGCCGCCAGAGCATGCGCTGGATACTATTAGCTACTATGTCTCAAGAATTGTGAGCAAGATTGCCAGATACAGCAAATACTGTAACGAGTTTTCGCTGGCAACGCCAGTCATCGGCATGCTGCCAATCCACCAACTGTTTCTCAATCCGCCCATGCTTCGGCCGGAAAGCGAAATCGAAAAAATAAAAACCAGGTGCGATGAATTCTACAAAAACCCGCCAATAGAGTATGATGATATTCTTAACGCAAAACTAAACTCGATATACTTGATTAATATCGATAAGGGCTTTGCAAAGGAAATTGATCCAGCATCATACTACAAGCTCACAGCATCGATTCTAGAAAAGAGCGAAATTGATCTCTGACACAGTCCTAAAATATGGCTTTTACATAACTAATCATGGCAATGATTTGCGGAAATTGCGAAAAACACAGGCACTTTGAGTGCATCGACTGCCAGAATGATCATAAAACCGAGTTATGCAGCTGCGATTGCCACATAAACGGCGAAATGCACAAGCACTAGATCAAAAGTCCGTTCTCCAGTCGGTCTTTAGCTTTTTCTCAATGCTGTCTGCCATGACATCAAGCTCATGGGTGTCGCCAAAGCTCTGGTACGTCAGCTTTTCGAGCGTCTTGATTACGCTTTTTGCAGTACGATACTGTGGAATCGACGGCTCGTTGAGCTCGCCATACAGGCCTATCCCGTGGATATCGCCTGTCTTTGCATAGCCAAGTATCAGCCCGTTGAACCCGGTTATGACTGATTTTGACGGCGTCATGCTTACGTCGAGTTTTTCCAGCTGGGACGACAACTCCTGCGACGTGGTGGTGACAAAGGTGCGCGGATTCCCAGAAATCTCCCGTTCTGTGTGAAACCCACCAAGAGTATAGATGAATTTAGAGCCATATTTTTTTGCAATTCCAATTACGTCTTTGCAAAGCACATGGAGTTCCTCGTTCGTCTTTGGCTGTCCAATGCCGCCGCCAAAGATGATCAGGTTTTGTGTATGTCGGTATTCCCAGATTTCTTTTGGGATCTCAATGTGCCCGCCCCTGTCAAGAACGTAAGAGATGTCAGTTGACTCTGCAGTTCTAAACGGAATTGATTTTTTTGACTTGTTTATGAAATCGATTACGATGTTGCCGACGTTACCCATGTCCTGCAACGCGGCAATGATTAGGGGCTTTTCCATTGGTGGTTCTGCCGCCTGCACAAACTTCATGACATTGAATATGTCCTAATTGATTAAAACTTTGGCAGGAAATGGGCAACCAGTATAAAATTTGTTAATCCAAGTCAAATAAGTTACAAAAATAATCGTTGTACGATTCATTTTATCTAAATCTGGCCTTGCCTGCGGTATTTTATGTGATTTTTTATGTTATTTTATTTGTGCCCGGGATGCTGCAAGATTCATAAACAGAAAAAACTATCCAACGGCAGATCATCCATGGCTAATTTCGGTACTTTGGAATATGTGCTTGACAAGTTTTCTGGCACGTGGAGCTGGAAGATTACTGGCGAGCGGGCAGTTACCATGGTCTCTCGCATAATGCCTCAGGCGTGGTATGGCGACGGGGAGTTTGAGGCCATAGTTCCAGACGAGCCAAGAAACATCCGGCAGATAAAATGGATAATGGACAGGTATCCACTTGAAATCATCTCAAAAAATGTCTGGCAAAAAAAACTACCACCAACAAAGCCTGTGATAAAAAAGCCTAAAAAAATAGAGAGACTGCACCTTGCAAACCCCGGCAAGCAGTTCAAAGGGACGCTGTTCAATTTCCAGAGGGAGGGTCTTGACTTTTTGCTAAAATCCTCAGGCAATGCGCTGCTTGCAGACGACATGGGCCTCGGTAAGACGATCCAATCTCTGGCATACATGTCTTCAGAAAAAAATGCGTTTCCAGTGCTCATAGTGGCCCCGCTGGTGACGCTGCAAAACTGGCAAAGGGAAATCTCAAAGTTTCTCATGAGAAAGAGCCGAAACGGAAAAATCATCGAGGGCGAGCCTCCGACGTCTACTATCATCAGGGTCGGTAAATCCGAGGATCTTGGGAAATATGACATTTACATAATAAATTACGAGCTGCTTTACAAACGACACAATGATCTTGCAAAGCTAAACCTGAGAACTGTCATATGCGACGAGGTGCAGCACCTAAGATCAAAGACGACACAAAAGTATCACGCGGTAAAAAAACTCGCAGCTCTAGAGTCAGTAAAATACAGAATCGGCTTGTCAGGAACGCCAATCTATAATCGCGGCTCAGAAATCTGGCCGATAGTCGACATTCTGAGGCCAGGATTGCTCGGGAATTTTAAAGAGTTTTGCGAATATTTCTGTTATATCAACGAAAAAGGAAAGGCGATTGTTTTGGAAAACAAGCGCGAATCCCTGCGCAACATGCTGCAAAAACACGTAATGCTGAGGCGCAAAAAGGCGGACGTTTTGAAAGAGCTAAAAGAAAAGGTGCGTTACAAGGAGGTGATAGATTCGGACATCAATTATTACAATATGGAGCTCGAAAAAATCTGGAAAAAACTCGAGGAGGAAAGAAAGGTAGCGCAAACCGCGTTTGATGCATCAAGTGCGTACCAGAGAGCGATACAAAGCGAAAGGCAGGCAGCTGGCGCGGCAAAACTTCCACACGTGATCAATTTCGTAAAAAACATTATGGAAATAGAAGAAAGCGTAGTTGTATTCTGTCACCACAAGTCCATCCACTCTCTTTTGCACCAGAGTCTTGCCGAATTCAAGCCGGCAGCGATAATCGGCGGACAGTCCGACAAGCTAAGACAACAACAAATTGACTCGTTCCAGGACGGCCAGACAAAGCTAATGATAGCAGGCCTTCGTGCCGGAAACGTCGGAATTAATCTCACCCGTGCAAGGTACGTGATATTTGCAGAGCTTGACTGGAGCCCCGCAATACACCTGCAGGCAGAAGACCGACTCCACAGAATAGGGCAAAAGGGAACCGTCTTTGCGTATTATCTTATAGGAAACGGGACACTCGATGAGCATGTGGCGCAGGTATTGGTTGACAAGAGCTATGAAATCGACGCAATAATGGACAACAAAGTGGAGTCATTCGAAAACAAGGAAAAAGCACAGCTAATTTTGGCGCAAATCCAAGACAAAATAAAATCCATCATACGAAACTAGATATTACAAATTTTGTCAAATCCCTGACATGGACTTTATGCTAGAAGAGGAAATGATTGATCTGATTACCTTTTGTCTTCAAAACCAGGACTCGCCGGACGTGGCGCAAAAAAGGCAACGCATGAAAGAGATAGGAAACGAGCTTTTTGCAGATGGCGGGCTTGATGCGCTTGAAAACATGTTTTTTGCGCTAGAAAACCGAATCAAGGAGGAAATAGGCAAGGATCCACGCCCGTTTCGTGCCATGTGGAACGAAAACACTCCAGAGTGGAAATACTAGTGAAAAAAGTGAGAAAAGGCCTTATTGTGCCTTTCCGATTCTAAAGATAGCTGTGGAACATGAAGGACACGTTCCTTTTGTGGCTGGTTTGCCATTCTTGAGAGTGACTGGCTTTACACCTGACATCTCTCGTTTTGCTCTGCATTTTACGCAATAGCCTATCATAATGTCCATACTATCAAGATCTTCTATTAGCGGACTGCTGTAAATATTATTTAACACACGGGTAGATTGGACGATCGAATTTGAGGTCTAGGTGCCATGTCTAAATTCCACTACAAAAAGGTCATTGCAACTCGACATTTTTTGTCTCTCTGCTGAGTATGGTTGGTACTATCACAATCACCGCTCCAATTATGATGTTTATCCCAAGGGCAACCGGAACCATTTCTTTTGTAGAGTTTGACATCATGTATAATGCAATCAGCGGGGACCATGATCCGAAGATTAGTCCGGCATTGTAAGAAAATCCCGCGGCGCTGTTTCTTGCTTGCGTCGGAAACCGTTCAGAAAAAAACGCGGGTATCGGCCCAGACGACGTTGAAATCACAAAGGCATATGCAATAACAAGCAGGCCCACAAACAAAAACTTGTCAAGAATTAATGTGGCAAATGGGATTGAAACGAGGACTGATGCAAAAACAAACCATAAAATCGCCTTCTTTCTTCCGATTTTTTGGGACAGCCATCCAGTGAAAATCATTCCGACCCATGATGACGCAGTCGCATAGATCATCATGGCGGCCACTTCGCCCTTATCAAAGCCGCCAAACTGCTGTAGATACGTGGGAAGTATGCTAATTGAGCCGTGATACATGTAGACCATTCCAGTCATTATCGCAGCGCAAAGAAAAAACTCCTTTCGGTATTCTCTGCCAAAAACTATCTTTCTGAGCGGCGACTTTTCAATCGTGTTTTTGAGGCGGCTTTCCGTCCAGAGCGGGGATTCGTCCATGCTGAATCTGACAAACAATGCTACAAAGCCGGGTATTATCCCGGTAAAGAAGAGAATTCTCCAGCCGATTTCCTCAAACGCCTGGCCTGGAAACATTATGGTTATGACTTGGAATGCGATCGCCGCCAAAAGAAATCCAAATGAAAAACCGCTCTGCAAAAATCCAGACAAGAGGCCGCGTTTTTGTTTTGCGACGCTTTCAATTGTGATGACTGCCCCACTGCCCCACTCCCCGCCGGCAAAGATTCCCTGGATTAATCTGACAAGTATGAGCAAAACTGGCGCCATGATTCCGACTGCGGCAAAGGTGGGAAGTAGTCCGACTGAAAATGTCGCAATGGAAAATCCAAGTATTGTAATTATCATTGCCTTTTTTCTGCCAAACCTGTCGCCATATACTCCAAAGATGACGGATCCAAGCGGCCTCATTATCAGCGTAACAGTATAGGATGCAAACGTCGCAATTATGCTAAGTATTGGATTCTCGGACGGGAAAAACAGCTGGCTTATCGACGGTATGACAAGCAGCATCAGGACAATGTCGTATCCGTCAAGTGACCAGCCAAAAAATGAACCGATGACGATTTTCTTCTGCGCCCAAGTTAGACTCATCAGGTTTTTTGTGTGACGGTTGTATTTTAGCTCTAGATATATTCTGTGACTAGCTGACTGTTATCTTGAGCTCAATTGGTGGTGTTAGTGCTGCGGCATCCTTGATGCTGTCCCAGACATAGATCTCAGCGGTGTATGTGCCAGGTTTTTCTGTAGACCATGAAATTGCAGGTGAAAGCGTTTGCTGCGGATTTAGCGAGGCCGAAATCCACGTGAGTTTTTGCGAAACCTTGTTCTGGTTTACAATCTGGACTATGTAGACAAATGTCTGCGGCTCGTCCTGCTTGTTTGTGACGTCTGCAGAGACCTGAATCTGCTGGCCCGTGTTTATGTTTTGGGCTATTGCCTCGCCAAAAGAGTTGACTAGGCGTGCGTTTTTTAGCTCGGCTCGCTGCGTGCCGTCAAGCGCAAAAACTCCATGAAAAGGCAGTAAAACTAAAAGAGCAATAGCAAAAACGGCTGCCTTCTTTAGCACGTCTGAATACAAAGTTGTGAGGTACTAAAGAGTTTGCATGCCAACATCTTTGAGCAGTTGCCGAAATGCTACAGCTCTAGTCTGTAATAGTCCCAGCGCTCTGGGTCGAATTTTGTGACAAACTCTAAATTTTCCTTCTTCTCAATTCTCTTCTCGATCACATCTCTTAGTGCAAAGCTTGTCAGGTACTTGTAGTTCATAGAGTGGGCCTGCATCGTAAACAAGTGTCTCATCTCACTGCCGCCGTGCAGCCCCCAGTATCCGTTCTTTAGCGAGATTGGTTCAAAGAACACGGTATTGTGCTTGCCGAAATTTTCGTCAATTATTTCTGAACGCAACACATAGTTTTCTAGCGGGCCGCCCTTTGCGAATCCGACTATCGGCCCGTCTGAGCCGCCAACTCGAAGCGTGTTGAGAATTGTCTTTGTGTCCATCAGCGTCTTTTCAAAATGGTCTCTGCCTATCTGAAGGGGGGTTGGCAATTCGTTGTATATCTCAATTAGCGCTTTTTGAAATTCATATTCGTTCCTGATCTTCATTGCCTCTATTTTTGGAACCAACCTGATGTTCTCATACAGATAATCTGACTGGATCTTTATTTCTTGCTGGCGCAGGTTCATAAACCCGGTTACCGCGTCCATAAAGTTTTTTCGCATGTCCTTTGGAAGCGCTCGAAGGACGGTATCGCACATCTCTGACTCTTCGTTGAGCAGATCCTCAAAATATGCAACAGAACGCTTTACTATGAATGATGGATGCCATGCAAGCGCGTGAGCGTTCTTTTTTGCCATGTCCATTGCCTTTGTAAAATCTCCCAGCGCGTAGCCGCTGACCCTGTCAATTATTGACAAGAGCCAGCCAAGACGCATATAGTATTCTTGCATCTCTGTGCTGTTTTTTGTAATGGGTGATCTACTAAAGCAAGCTGCAATCTGTTCTTCTGCATGCTCTTTGAGGCCGCCCTTCCAAGGATATGTGGTCCTGAGGATAAGAGCCTTGATTATATCCATATCCAAACCTGCGTCACTGCACAATTCTTTGACATTGTTATCGCATGACAGAAATTTGATCACGTTGTCTTCGTGCGGTTTGTCTACACTTTTTTGCGGATCAAAGTCGTGAAACAGTGATGCGGTATACATATATCTGAAATCCTCCGGCCTTACGTCCTTGAGGATGCTTTCCCATTTCAGAACAATCAACGAGACGTAGGTTACCTCAAGCTCGTGTGTGATGTTGTGATAGCCGTAATAGTCTTTGCCAAGGCCTTGGGACTCGAATAATTTCACTGTAAAATCTAGCATTTTGGCATAGCACGGTTTGTCTAGCCCGCAGGACGCAGATAGACTGATTATCTCATTACGAAGCGTTTGTGGGTTTGCAAACAATTGCATTAGTGTATCGATGACGTCACAGTTTTAAATCTGTAGCTAGGCGATTGATGTAAAAATTACATCGCCAGGTATAATTTTTATAATGATTAAAACCCACGCAGCTTTACCACACTGCAAATTTCAAAACCAGCCGATGATAAAATTTTCCAGCTAGGCTTTGACTGAGTAAAAATCAAGATGATGGTAAGGGCCGCATCCTTGAGCTGAATCTGCGACAGTAAGACTCAATACGATAAATTCTGCCAAAACCATGCATGGGGATTGACAATGACGCGTTGTTTTGGCTTGTCGATAACAGCGCGTCTCAAAAATTTGAAATGAAAATTGGCGACTTGGTATGCGACGTGAAGGAATTTGCAATATCCTATTCGGAGACACCGGTTAGCAGGCCTACTACTAGGGGCGGCGTGTATTTTTCTGACAAGATGGGATTTAAGATCAAGGCACGCATACCTGACGACCTTTCCAAAGTTTTATCAAAGACAATGCTTGGGCCAAATACGGATTTTGCGAAAATCCAGTTCCTGACTAGACTAGAACAGAACGGAGCTAGAAAAGATCTAAGGCTCTATGCAAATCTTACAAACTATGTGCAACGAAGCTCCGGCCTTGAGCTGAACCTGATGGTAATTGAAACGGAATCATCTAACCTGACGCCTTGAAATATTTGTCATAGATTTTTCTTTTTTCATCGTCGGACAAAACCTCGTATGCCTTGTTTATTTCTGCAAGGACTTGTGCGGTTTTTTCATCTTTGGTCTTGTCTGGATGGTGCTCTTTTACTAGCTGCCTGAACCTTGTCTTGATCTCGTGTTTTGTTGCATCGTTTGATACTCCAAGCATGGAATAATAGTTTGGCAACTTTGACTCTTGCAGCATCTTCCTGAACTCCTCTGTTCCCTTGTTCCTTTTTTTGTCTCCAAAAAAGTCCTCATCGTCAGCATTCCATTCGGAATGATACTTTTCATAGTCTCGATTTTTCTTTGATTCGAGGTCGACTTTTTCATACTCGGTTTTTCTGCGTAAAATCACATCTCTTGCCAAATACAAAAACAGAATGATGACTGCTATTGCGATTATTACCATTGCCAGCCTCACATCGTTTACGTTATAGTATTCGGAGATCTCTTCTGAGCCGCGCCGCTGCTCAGTTATGATTGCCGGCTGCGCAACCGTGTCCGCTACGAATCCAACAAACGACACCGAGACGGCAAGCGCAAAAAGAGCCATGGTAAATTTCTGCATCTAGTGTATCATTAATTCAAAATTTTATTAAGATTCGCATGCGTTTTGGCTAGACCAGCCTAAAGTCTTCTTTTACCGTGTTTAGGACTATGTTTGTTATGGTTTTGTCTACGTTTGGCTTGGAGGAGAGCGTTTTGATAAACTTGCTAAGCTCGTCCCGGTTTTTGAATTTGGCAACAAGTACCGTGTCTGACTCGCCTGTGACATCATAAACAGCACAAACATTCTCGAGGCTTGCAATCTCGTTTTCAATTTCGACCATCTTGCCCTTCTTTGTATATATCTCAATTATGGCAGTCAGGTCATAGCCAAGTTTTTCATGATCTATTATGGCAGTGTAGCCTTTGACTATTTTTTCCTGCTCCATCTTTTTTATTCTGGTGAGAATAGTGACTGTCGACATTCCAAGCTTCAGTGCAAGCTGGCGCGAAGAAAGCCTGGCATCGACAAGAAGGTTTTTGAGAATTTTTATGTCTGTTTTGTCTAGGAGCACCATACAATAATACCACTTTACAAATATTAAAGGTTATTATGAATTTTTAAAAAGATTTACAGCATCTGCTAGATTGATGATAAATTCATCCATTACATACAGTATGTTGTGTATGATTGAAAGGAGCTTTGACTTTAATCGGCTATACGGAAAAATAGTCAAGTATTATCTGGGCAAGCGGCACTACACCAAAGAAGAGGCAAACCTGATTGCGCAAAAGGTTGTCCAAAAGGAGATCGGCCTGCGGACCTGCAGGAACTCCAAGTGCGGGCATCTGCTGTATGACCATATCAGAAACTACGAGTCGTGCCTTGTTGACAAGTGCAACTGCGAAAAGTTCGTCAAAGTGTACTAGTTTTTACGTGCATCGCATTGTCCTTTTAAAATAAACATGCCTAGAAAGTCACAATACCAAGCCCGTCCACGATAATGCATGACGGAACTAGTCCAAAAAGGCAAAACACTCCTTTCGGAAGGGGACTTTGAGCAGGCGTTGTCGTGCTTTGAGCAGGCTGTCTTGTTGGATCAGAAAAATGCAGAAATTTGGAACCTAAAGGGTGCGACGCTTCGAAGTATGGGGCGATACGACGAAGCTCTTGAATGCTTTAACAAGGCACTTGAGCTTGACCCAGCTGACAAATTTGCGTCATGAATACAAAAGACTAATTATCTTCGCAATGAAACATTTTTCTAAATAACAAATTGAACAACATTGAAAAAACTTTGAACAAGGCATCGGAAATGTGCGAATATGGCAACTATGAGCAGGCCATACTTTTCTACAACCAGGTGTTGCGGGTAAAACCTGATAATTTGGATGCGCTGCTCGACAAGGGGGTCGCACTGCAAAATATTGGGAGGCTCAAGCAGGCTCTTCACTGCTTCCAAAAGGCGCTAAACATAGAGCCAAAAAACGTCACCGCACTACTAAACAAGGGATCAGTCCTTCACAGTCTTGGCAAATTCAATGAAGCGATATCGTGCTATGATCAAGTCTTGTCGATTGATAAAAAATCCGCGATGGCGCTGGCATACAAAGGACTCTCTCTTGGGGAGCAGGGGATGGTTAAAGATGCGCTGGTGTATTTCAAAAAGGCGCTAAGAATAGACAAAGACTATGATCTTGCTCAGATGAGCTTGGATATTGCAAAAAAACTCATAAAAGAAAATCTGAAAAACGCCAAAAAGACCGTTGGCTGAACTTTAGAAAATGCTTACGTCTCCAGGGGCCGGCTCATGTTTTTGATTTTTGTGATAGTTTACAAAGTCATTATGGGCCGCATCTTGGTGTTCTCTTAGCTTTTCTATTGTATCAAAGACATTGTTGCAGATGTAGCATTTTGGTTTGTACTCGTCAACTAGTGGCAACACCATACTGGTAAGTGACAGTGCCGATATTTCTTAATTTTGAAGTAGGCGCACGGTCTTTGTGCCTGATGAATACATCCACAATCTTAAATATACAATAAACTCGCTTGTTAAATATGAGAAAACTGGGAATCTTGGCCTCAATGCTTCTTGTTGCAGCTGCATTGGTAGGACCACTCGGATTTTCATCCGCGCAAGAGTCTGGAACCAATTCTACATCAACAGACACCAGCTCTGGCTCAGATACTAGTACAACTGCAGATGCTGGCTCAAGTGCAACAACAGAAACCGTCCCAGAAAAGAAAATGACAGACGAGGAAAGAATCAAGGCAAGCATGGAGGAGCGAAAAGCAAAACTCCAAGCCAAAGTGGACGACCGCATCAAAAAAATGAAAGAAAAATCACTCAAACACTCAGACAAATGGGACAGCAAACTCTCAGAGCGAATAAAAATGCTTGAAGCAAAGCACGACAAGAAAGCAGAAAAGCTAAAAGAAAAAGAAACAAAACTCAAGGAGAAGATTGCCAAAAAGAAGTCAATGCACGAAGAAAAATTGGCAAAGAAAATCACTAAACTGGAAGACAGAACTAGTGACGCAAAGGCAAAGTTCGACAAAGCAATGGCAGACAAGCTTGCAAAGTTCAACGCCAAAGTGAAACTAAAGTCCAAGATCGCACCCCCAGTACCAAGTGCGCCATCAGAGGAATCATCAAGCCAGCAACCGCCTGCCGAGGAGTCATCGGATACTGGTTCGAACTCGACAAGCACTGACTCTGGCTCTACTGGCACAAACTCGACTTCGTCTAGTTAAGCGCAGTATTCTCGCAGTTAAACCCTTTTTATTTCAAATATCATTTTATATCCAGATGCACGACTAAAACCAGTTGAACAAAAAAGCAATTCTCCTGTCGGTGATTCTTTTGGCGTCAGTCACACTTGTGCCGTATTCACAGTCGTTTGCACAGGAAAGCCGGGCTGCAGATGCACCAAAGCCTGTAAAGCAAACAGCATCAGAAAAAATACGCGAATTTGAAGCAGAGCAAGAAGCCAAGCTAAAGAAAATAATGGAAAAAAGAATAGAAGAACTGGCATCGCAAGAAGCACAGAAAAAGGAAGTCATGGAAAAGAAAAAGAAGCAACAACAAGAACTAGACGCGCAGAGAAAGCAGCAGGCTGAAGAAAATGAAGCAAAGCGACAAGAATCGCTACAAAAACGACAAGACCGATTATCGGAAATAAGCGACATAAAGGAAAAAGCAAGACAGCAAGTAGAAGAAATGAATCAAAAAAGGCAGCAAGCCATAGCAGACCAAAAACAATCAAACACAAAAGAAGACCTTGAAAAAATGAAAAATGAGCTCACCTCTGCTGCAAAACTGGAAAAAAACAAAGTGCTAGCCCAGCAAAAACAAATCCAAAAGGAATTTGAAGAAAAGAAGAGAGAGGCGAAAAAACAGCTCAAGGAAGAAAGAAAGATATTTGATGATAAAGCAACCAAATCCTCACTGAAAACCGACGAGCAAAAGATGAAAAAAGCAAGCCAGGCACTGGAAGCGCAGAAAAAATCTATAAAAACAAAGACAGACCAAACCAAGAACTGATCCGCTGAACCATTATTCAGACGTCATCCGCTAGTAGTTTTGTCGCATTATTTTTATATTGAATGTTTTGTTGGCCTGTATGCAAAAACTAGGAATCCTAGCTTCAGTACTTCTTTTGGCCTCTGTAATAGTTGGCCCAATTGGGTTATCTTATGCACAGACAGTTGACACTGCCAAGGCATCAAGAGCAACCCATGATGAGGTCAAGTCATCTACAGAACAAGCTAAAGCAGACAGATTTGCAGCTCAAGTCCAAAAGGCAGCTGACATCAAGGCAGCAATGAACGCCAAAAAGGCAGCAATAGCAAAAGATCTTGCCGCAGCAATTGCAGCACGCAACGCAGCGCTTAACAAGGAAGACATTCCAACCACTGGTGACGTAGTTGCAAAGGTAAAGGCAATGGCTCAAGAGCAAATTGCAGCAAGAAAGGCACCAGGCGGTCCAAGCAAAGTCCAAGTGCAGCTTGACGAAGACAGAGCAGCTCACGCAAAACGAATTGACGAATACAAAATGACAGTACCAACAACTCATGAAAAGGATCACAAGTACACCAAAGACGACAAGCGTGGACGAGATGGCAAACTAAAGAAACATGACGCAGTCGACCAATACTCAAAAGAGTCTGGGCTAAAGAAAGAAGACAAAAAGGCTATATCTGAAAGAGATACAAGAGCCTCCAAAATGCACTACAACCGCAATTAGACAAATCAATATTTGATGTGTCTATTCGGTTTAGTTTATTTTATATTTACAATTATCCAAACACAGTCGTTGTTACGGGAACTAGTCAACGAATCAAAAGCAGTAGAACGGGCGCTAGCTGGCGAGGAGCTCACCCACAATGACGGCCTTGAGCTTTTAAAAAATGACAACTTGTTTGTAGTGGGCGCGACAGCTGACCTTGTAAGAAAAAACCTGGTCGGGGACAAGGTGACGTTTGCGGCATCGTACTACATGAACTATACAAACCTCTGCGCGGCAAGCTGTCAGATGTGCGCATTTTACCGGAAAGGAGACGAACAAGACGCGTACACGCTAACCCCAGAACAAATAGAGCAGAGGGTTGCCGCAGCAAAGAGCCTTGGGGCAACCGAGGTGCACATTGTAGGAGGGTTTCATCCAAAGCTGCAGCTTGATTACTATGAAAACATGATGAGGATAATCAAAAAGAACCATCCGGAGCTCACGGTAAAGGCGTTCACCGCAGCAGAGATATTCTATTTATCAAAACTTACCAAGAACTCTGTAAAAGAGATACTATTGCGCCTCAAGGAGGCAGGACTTGACTCCATGCCTGGCGGGGGCGCAGAGTTGTTCCATCCTGAGATTCGAGACCAGATAGTGAGGGGCAAGTGCTCAGGGCAGGAATGGCTTGACACAATAGAACAGGCCCACAAGCTCGGAATTAAAAGCAACGCAACTATGCTTTACGGCCACATTGAAAAGCCAGAGCACATAATTGATCATCTCATCAAGATACGAGAGCTGCAAAAAAAGACTGGCGGATTTATCACATTCATTCCGCTCAAGTTCAGCCTTGATAACACAGAGCTTGAGCAAAAGGATCTCGTCAAAAACGAATGCTCGTCCATTTATGATCTGAAAATAATTGCGACGTCGCGGCTGATGCTTGCAGGTGCGCTAAACAACATATCTGTATACTGGGTTGCCTTTGGCAAAAAGCTCGCGCAGGTGGCGCTATCAAACGGGGGAAGCGACCTTGTGGGGACTGCGTTCTCTGAGGAAATATACCGGGCTGCCGGCAAGCCGACCAACTCGTCCGTAGTGGAGCTTGCGACAATGGTAAAGGAAATCGGCAGAAAGCCAGTCCAGCGTGACACCTTTTTTAGGACTCTACAAACCTTTTGATAGGTATTTGTCAACTGACTGAACCTTTTGCTGCATTGACTGGTCTTTGTCTGTCCTGGAATCTATCTTGAGTATTGTTTCGACGCGCTTTACGCCAAGCCTGTGAATGATTTCTATTGCAGCCTTTGAGGCCTCAAATATTTTTTCGATATTGTCTGATTCGAGAATCGTGCCCATCGGTGTCACCTGGTATTTTATCTCCTTGATTCCCTGGATTGACTCTATTGCCTTTGCAATGTAAAAGCTAAGGCTTGTGGAATCTGTACCTATCGGATAGATGCTTATTTCTGCGTGAATCATCAGGTGTTGTTCGGGGGAATTTGATTTTAGCCTTTACTCGGGCGGCTTTATCTCGATTGACTTTGCCCCGCCCTTTCTTTTCCTTGCGCCAAAACTTATCAAAATGAGCAAGAATCCTATCCCTGTTATCATTGATGCAAGATTGGAATAGTCACGGTTTTGCTCTTGTCTCTGGATGAGGTCTATTGCCTCTTGTTCTGTCATGCCTGCGGTGCCTACTGGTACAACCGAGTTTAGGTACACCAGCAGTGTTAAGCCGACTGATATCATTGCGAGGCCGCCGCCAAGTATCTTCCTGTCTAACAAGACCACGTGGCCACTACGCATTTCGTAATTATAAATGCAAACACACGTTCAGAAACAAAAAATCCACCGATTAATTATAGAACATTTGTTTAGTTTTTCATTTTCAATTAAACACATTTGCAGGTATGGTGCGATCAGCTTTATCTTGCAAAATCACGATATGAATATGAGCTAACACCCGTACTTGTAATGCGGATTGGTGGTTTGCATTACGAGGTATGCTGTGACCTGTTCAAAAGCATGCGGTGTTAGCGTCCTATCTCATCAAATCTTTTCGTTTATTTTTAGCTCAAACTCTGGCACCAGTCCTTTCTTTCTTGCCAGCTCAAAAAAGTGTCGTATTGATCTTTCGCCTGCTTGGCCCATCTCCACTGTGACGTCATTTACGTACATTTTGACAAACTTCTCAATCAGGCTTGCCTGCTTTCCGCGGCTGTACGTCATTGCGTATTCTAGTGCGTCCTTTTGGTGGCCAAGGCCATACCTTATGGAATCCTGAAGGTATCTGTCAAATTTCTGGACTGTCTTTTTGTCAAATCTGTCACTCATCACGTTTGTTCCTAGAGGAACTGGAAGGCCGTTCGTAGAGTCATGCCACCACTTTCCTACATCAAGAGTCATCTGCAGCCCTTCTTGCACGTATGACAGCTGGGTCTCATGGATTACGAGGCCCGCATCCACTTTTCCCTCGTTTACCGCAGCCGGAATATCGCTGAACTTCATCTCGATATAATCAAACTTTCCTATGATTAGCTGCAAAAGCAAAAACGCAGATGTCATCTTTCCGGGGATTGCAATTTTTGAGCGTTGAAGTTGTTCTGGCGTGATGTTTTTTTTTGCGATGACTATTGGGCCGTATCCTATTCCAAAACTTCCTCCGCTCCTTAGGATGGTGTATTCTGGAAGATATGCGCATGCGTGAACTGAAACCGCGGTGACGTCAAGCTCGTTATTCAGCGCATGTTTGTTTAATTCCTCAATGTCACCTATCACGTGTTCAACTGTAAAGTCATCTGACGGGACTTTGCCTGTAAGCATCCCGTAAAACATGAAAGCGTCATCGGAATCCGGCGTATGTCCAACTGAGATCTTCATAATTTTGGCTCAAAGTCTTGGTAATAATAACTTGGAGCTGTCAGTTGTTCAAAATACTGATGCATCAGTAAGAACTTAAGTGCGCAACTGCAAACAAGACCGTTGAAGACGGTAGAGGCTTTTGAAAGAGACGTCCACCTACAATTGGAATTTCTAAAAAACATCAAACTTCAAAAACCTCTCGCAGAGCCAATCCAAAAAAGGACCGTCTTTTGCGGAACCGGCGACTCGCTGGCGTCTGCAATGCTGGCAGAGACGTTTTCTGATTATGTGGCAAAAGCGCTGGATCCGCTTGATGCGACAAAAAACAAAAACCTCCTCAGGGGAAAGCGAGCCTATTTTGTCTCAATTTCAGGTAACACAATATCAAACATCAGGGCAGCACGATTTGCAAAGGATTCTGTGGCAATAACTAGGAATGATTCCAGCAGGCTGGCAAAAGCCTGCAAGGGAATAATAAAACTGGACTATGAGGACTCGGGCGTTCTGAGCTGCGGAAGTATCGGGTTTGTGGCAAGCATGGTTACATGTATTTCACTTGTGAAAAGAACCAAGATAAAAAATGCAAAACGGCTCTTTGCCGCGGCAAAAACCCAGTCAAAGAAAATCGCACTAAGAAACAAAGTCTACGTGCTTGGAAACCAACACACGTACCCTCTTGCCATGTACGCTGCAGCAAAAATGTATGAGGCATTGGGCACTGATGCGCATTATGAGAGAATAGAACAGTTCTCGCACACGGGCTTGTTTTCCGCAAGAACTGGTGATACGGTAATAATCTTTGAAGAAAAAAGCCCGCATGTAGCACGACTGGCAAGGCACCTAAAAAAACTTGGACTCTGTGTTTACACTCCGACAATCGGATCCAAAAGCAAACTTGATCAAGTGATCTTCTATGCGTTTGTTTCGCAGTTTGCAGCGTTGTATGATGCAAAAAGAAGACACCTGTCAGAATGTCATTTTGTCAAAAGCAAGAAAACCAGAAATGCGAGCTCACAGATGATCTACTGAATTTTTTCAAAATTGCGTAATTTTTTCTAAAGATTTAATACACCTTTTCCAAGGATTTCAATCAAATATGAAGTTCAAGGCAACAGATCAGATCCTAAAGATCATCAAAAACAAGGAAAACATCAGAAACTTTGGAGTAATCGCCCACGTAGACCATGGAAAGACGACCATGAGTGACAGCTTGCTAGGCTATGCGGGAATCATATCGCCGCAGGCAGCAGGAAGGGCGCTTGCACTTGATTCAATGAAGCTTGAACAAGACAGGCAGATGACAATCGTTCAGGCAAACGTGACTTTGCTTTTTGAACAAGCCGGAAAAGAATACGTTGTAAATATGATTGACACACCAGGGCACATTGACTTTACGGGACGTGTCACCAGGAGCCTTAGGGCAATCGACGGCGCAGTAGTTGTGTCTGACTCCGTAGAGGGAATCATGACCCAGACAGAAACAGTGACAAGGCAAGCACTGGAGGAAAGAGTGAAGCCTGTTTTGTACATCAACAAAATCGACCGTCTCATAAAAGAGCTAAGGCTCACTCCAGAGAAAATGCAGGAATGGCTTGCTAATATCATCACTACATTTAACGGGTTAATCGACACTTATGCGGAACCTGAATACCGCGACAAGTGGAAGGTGTCAATCCAGGACGGTTCGGTATCGTTTGGCTCTGCAAAGGACAGGTGGGGCTTTAACATTGACATCATGAAAGAAAAAGGGATTTCGTTTAAGGACATTTATGCAGCATACCAGGAAGGCGCAAACGTAGACGACTTGGCAAAAAAGGCGCCGCTTGCAGAAGCAGTTCTTGGGATGGTAGTCAAGCACCACCCGCCACCGCACGTTGCGCAAAAATACAGAATTCCAAAAATCTGGAAAGGCGATCTGGAATCCGACATCGGAAAGGCACTTTTGAATTGCGATGACAACGGACCTGCAGTAATGATGATTGTAAACATGGCAATGGATCCAGCGGCAGGACCTGTCGCTATCGGAAGGCTGTTTTCCGGCACGCTAAAGGACGGGCAGCCGGTTCATTTGATTGATACAAAAAGAGAAGGCAAAATCCAGTCTGTCAACTTTTTCATGGGAAATCAAAGAGAGATGGTGAGCGAGCTTGGCGCTGGCAACATTCCCGCACTTCTTGGCTTAACTGAGGCAAGGGCTGGACAGACTCTGTCGTCGGTAAAAGACGTCGCAATATTTGAGGGAATTAGATATGTTTCAGAGCCTGTCGTGCAAATCGCAGTCGAGGCCAAGTTTCCAAAGGACCTGCCAAAGCTAGTAGAGGCCCTGCGAAGACTGACAATCGAGGATCCAAACCTCGTAGTAAAGATAAACGAGGAAAGCGGCGAAACTGTAATTGCCGGAATGGGAGTCTTGCACCTGGAAATTGCGACATCGCTGATAGGAGATGCCGGAGTCCAGATTGTCACATCAGAACCACTGATCAACTACAGGGAGACAATCCAGGGCGGCTCTGATGTTGTCATGGCAAAGTCACCAAACAGGCACAACAAGATCTTCATGAGAGTAGAGCCACTAGAGCCAGAAATCGCAGAAATGGTTCGTAACGGGCAGCTCTCCGAGATGAAGGACAAAAAAGAGATGGCAACAATACTCCGCTCAAAGGGCTGGGACTCTGATATAGCAAAAAGCGTCCTCAAGTTTGATCCGCGAGGAAACATTTTGATCAACGGCACAAAAGGCGTCCAGTTCATCCAAGAATCAACAGACTCGATTCTATCTGGATTTGAGGAAGTAATGAAGGAGGGCCCGCTTGCAAAAGAACAGACTAGAAACTGCAAGTTTACATTCACTCACTTTGTACCACACGAGGACCCTGCACACAGGGGCCTATCACAGCTCAGCCCTGCATCGCGACGCGCATGCATGGGTGCGATGCTAAAGGCGCAGCCAATTCTGCTAGAGCCGATGCTTGGAATCGAGGTTCGCGTGCCGCAAGACCTGATAGGAAACGTCGCAAGCGTGCTTTCAGGAAAACGTGGCAAGGTACTAGACATGCAGCAAAAAGGCATCACAAGTATCGTTACAGGCGAGATTCCGGCCTCTGAGACATTTGATTTGTCTGAGGAGATGAGGGGCCAGACTGCCGGAAAGGCAATGTGGAATACTCACTTTAAGGCGTGGACCCCGATGCCAAAATCAATCCAAGCTACTCTGACTGCCGATATTCGAAAGAGAAAGGGACTTTCACCAGACCCGCCAACAGCTGATGAGTTCATCGACAAAGAGTAAAAATAGAATGCCGATCCGATCGTATGCTTGACGCACTGCGACTTTGCTTTCTGCACCTTTTAGTTTAATTCCCTCAAATTCTAATCTAGTATCTCAAAGTGGACCAGTTCTGTAAACTGGTATGATTTTGAATTGTTTGCCTTGTCACTTAGATTCATCTGGATTAGCGCCCATTTTCCAGGGACAGAGCCTTCTGGCAAAACCAGGTTGATGTCGTATCGCGTCAGATCACCTGGGCTGCCGTCAAAAAACACAGTGTGGAAATTCTTGTGGTAATGGTAAAAGTTGTGCTGTATTCCCTGTGGATCACGCAGGATAAAGCTAACATGACCCAAGCCCGACTTGTCGTCCTTGGCGTAATATATGATTTTGACACTAGTCTCACCGTTTGGTTCTATTGGGTTTGTCGGCGTTGCAGAAATTTTGATATCATTCGTATCTAAATATGGGTAGTTAATGTCTTGGTTGGTGGTTCTAACGTATACAGAGTTGTCATCCAAGACATCTGTAAACCTGATGGTGCTGTCGTTTCCAGCCTCATCGTGCATGATCAGTTGTTTAACACTATAATGGCCAGGCCTAAAGTATTCTGTAATCTTGAAGTTCACGATGCATGTATTGGTTTTACTATCAAACCAGCCATAGGTTCCCACGCTGTAGCTGTCAAGATCATCATTGTCGATTGTAGCATAGCATGATTTTGTGTCATGACTGTCAGCTATCTTCCAACTAGCTGTAATTGTCTGAATTGGCTTTACTTGTGATGTATAGTCATTGCGCAATACCATCTTCAGGGATCTTTTGACATACGTTGGGGGCGTGATGTCTTCAATGGAATTGTTTACAAAGAATTTCCAGCCAAAACTGTTTTGGCCCTTGAATCTTTGATTGTCTACTTGGTCGCTAATTACAATCTGGTCTGTTTTCCAAAGTCCGCCCTTTGAGCTACTGCTGATGGTGGCTGTCCCTTTCAAGACCAAGCCTACGTCGCCATCGACAGGCAAAAGCGTAATGTCTTTGTACGTTCCCTGCTCGCTCATCAGCCTGAGATATGCGCTTTTTGCTCCTTCAAATTTGTTTTTTCCGCTGAGCTCGATTTCGATTGTCGCGTTCTTGTCTTCGTTGAGCCCGCCTGTTATGGAAATATCAACTCGGATTATTTTGCCTGGATAGATGTAGTCTGGATACAAATTGAATACGTCAAATGTAAGATCTTCTCGTATTGTTGAAATGTAGATGTTTCCTTCCATGATTCGGTCCTTGATAAACTGGTATTTTGCAGGTGATCTTGACTTTAGCTTGTCTGGGTTTATCACAAAGTGAGCAATGCTTTCTGCCATGTCCTCATCCGGGTTTACGAGATGCGCATATGCGCTTACAAACTCGGTTGTCTTTTTTGTAACCCAACCAGATGTGGACTTGGTGTCTTTATACCATCCACCAAGCTTTACCCATTCGTCCTTTATCTCGCTTGAAAATAGGTGTGCCCACAGAAAATGGGATTTTTCATGAATGACTAGTCTGTGTAGGTAATCTGCCTCGACGGTAAATGCAGATTCCATGAATTCAATGTAGCCTGATTTTACAGAGGGCCAGCTCACTGCCGGGGCATTTGGGTGTATGGGGTGTGCAGTTCCGTCTGCCCTTCTTACGATATAGTCTAGGCCTTCTACTGAATGGAATCCTTTTGGCATTTCCTCAAGCGTGTTGATTATTGTCACTAATTCCAAAGGGTGGAATTTCTGAAAGTTTTTCCCTGATTCTTTAGTTGTGGACTGGGTCAGCTGCATATAGTCAGAAACCAGAGTCGAAACGCCAAATCTTTCGTTGAGGATTTTTTCTACTGCGTCATAGTTGTTTCCATCATCTGTTACGAATCGTACCAAGGCATGATGGAGTTTTTGGGAGAAGTACTTGCCCATTTTGTTGTCTACTAGAGCTATTCTGTGCGTTGCTGACTCGAACGCGTTTGATGATACCTCTACAGTTTTGTAGGTATCAGTTTTTGTTATTTTTATATCGTTGTCAATGTGATGATCGGATAGAATCCATTTTGATTTGATGCTTTTTTGTTCTTGAACCTGAGAATTGGTGTTCTGCGGTATCGACTCTAATGTCTCAAGCAGCGCAAATGATTTCTCCAAATCCCAATCAGCTTTTTCATCGCTCAGCAAAATTCCATAACGATCTAGGAGTTTTTCTGAGGCCGAATTGTCTGGGGTTGTCACTTTGTTGTTCAGAAAAATAACTGTGACTGGCTGGTTGATGTAAGAGCTGTATTCAGAGCCAATATCGGACGAATTTTGCTCCCAATGATACACAAACGGTGTGTTGTCAGGTATCGCTCGTTGGATCTGAAGCTTATTTGTTGTGTTATTGTTTTTTTGGAGCAGGCCAAATTCAGAGTATGTGAATTCGGCTGAATTTATCGAGTTGTCGATTACTCCGTTATCCATGATGTCTTCTCTTGCTGTGTCTTTTCCATACTTGGCTCGGTATTGCTGATATTGTTCCAGCGGCGAGACACTTGTCGCATCTGCCAAGTTTTCACTTGAAGCAATTATGCCCAAAATTATTATGGATGATGCAAAAACTAGCACGCTCGTCTTACTGGTTCCTATGGTGAGCAAACTAAGAAATATGTGACATCGATGATATTTGTATTATACTACACATTGTTCCAACATGTTTTGTGGTGTTTATCTGACGTTGCACAACTCTGGTCAGTATAATTTATAACGCAACTTCAAATTCCACCATGCGATGGGGCTGTTCAAAAAAAAGTCTGACGCAAACGAGACAAAATGCAAGACCTGCGGGCTGGAACTGCACGAGCCTGAGCGCCTAAAACGACACATGGACAAAGCACACGGGCACCTTCCTGCAAAAAAACCAGACGGACAGGGCGGCGACGCTGGTCTGTGGTAGAATTTTGGAATTTGTAAGAAAAATAACTCCGGACGATTTCATAATAATAACAAACAGGCTTAGATCCGACTACAACCTGATTTTTTACAAGGCCGATGATCCCTCCGTAATGGAGTCATTCAAAATTCTGACGCGTGTCAAAAACGTAAAGACGACTATGTACAAAAGCGGGACACTACTTGTTCGCGGGGACGCTGCAACTCCAGAGTATCAGCATGTAGTGGATACCATAGCTAGCATTCTTGACTCCTCACCAGATGACATTTACAATAATAAATGAGTAAGCAAGTACAAGATCAAAATGTCAAAAAAAGTCTGGCTTGGAGGAATCTATCTAAAAGAAGAAGGCGGCTATGAGATAATCATAAGATCACTATACCACTACAAAAAAAGGCTCAGAAATATAGGTCGCTCACCTGAGCTAAGAGAAGCGCAAATGTTTGCACAACTTGTCCAACATGAGGCAGGCAAAATAGGGCCGCTAATCGATCCACTCATAAACAAAGTCAAAGAAGGACTGCAAAACCCTGAAAAACTGCAAGCCCTGGAAGCGGACATTCCTCTTTTTGAAAGGGCGCTAAACTGCTACAAATCCGATATCCAAAAGGCGCAAACTAATTCCGACGCATTCTATTCCGAGCTAATCCCTGACGCAAGTCGCGTGTCTGCGGATCTTGGAAACATCAAAATAGCACTGGACGAAATAACTCGGTTCTCATAAAAATCAACACTAAATTACCCAGCACCTAAAGATCATGCAAATGCAAAAATCAAACATCTACACTTCTGGGAACCGGCGCAAAATCAACAAAGCCTGGTTCACAAACCATGTCCACATGAAAGAAATCTCATCTACCATAAAGTCAAAAGAGCAAAACATCTACCACGTCTATTTTGAAAAAGGAGCAAAGACAAAGCTGCACGTACACAACGGCGACCAGATCCTAATTGCGACAAGGGGGCACGGTAGCCTTGAGCTATTCAAAAGACTTGGAAAACACAGTTCCAGATTCATGATAAGAAAAACAGAGGCAATCAAGCTAAACCAAGGCGACATGGTATACATTCCAAAAAACACGCTTCACGCGCATGGTTCGATTAATCCAAGACAGACATTTTCGCACATTGCAATAAACATACTTTCTCGTAAAAACGCGGAATACAAGACAGCCTGGTACGAGTCTGACTTTAAAAACACAGTTACTGGGATAGTCAAGTAGATCTTAAATCATATTTCTGCCTAAATGATGCCATGAAATCACTTGGGCTAGTTCTTGGTGCAATTCTTGTTCTGTCAGTGTTTACCGGAACGGCCATGGCAGAACAAAAGAGCTTCCAAAAAACAAAACAATCCGTCAAAAAGGACATAAAGGAAATCAAAAGCCAAGGCGAGGACAGGACAGTGAAAATAACCACAATAAAAAAATCAAGAACGCTTTCTGTTTTGCACATAGTCGGAGTCGAGGTCTGCGCGGGTAGAGAAAAGCTTTACTCGCCTGAGCTTGACTTGAAATCCGACAGGGATTCTATTACCGTCAAAGTTTCAGGTCTGATAATGCCAAATATGTGCAAAAACAGCGAGTTTTTCATGCGCGCAAACGATCCTGACACAATTTCGGTAAGCTTTTCAAAACCGGTCTATTATGTTCCACAGAGATAGCATGAAACTTTTCGCATTATTATTAATTGCAGTTTTGATGTTTTCAGTTCTAAATTTTGCGTCTGCACATAGGGACGGATGTCACTCAATGCACAGCTGCCCATCAGACACTGGAAGCTACGAATGTGGCGACAGGGGATACTGCTCAGAGTGCCCTGACAACAAGTACTGCAAGGCAGCAAAGCCAGTCTCTAAAATCCAAATTAGCTCTGTCAAGGCTGCTTCAAAAAAACAGTTCACAGAATCGCCACACTGTGTCGGAAAGACACTATGCATCGCAGACAAGGTCAAGAGTGTAGTGGACGGTGACACGATTTACGTTGGTACATACAAGATACGACTCTCACTTGTAAACACCCCAGAAACAGGGCAAAAAGGATACTCTGAGGCAAAGGCCTTCACCAAGAGCCTCTGCCCGACGGGCTCGGAAGTTACAGTAGACCAGGACGACAAACAGCCGTTTGACAGATTCCAGCGGCTAGTAGGCAAGGTCTACTGCTCTGATAGGCTGCTAAACTACGAGCTATTATCAAACGAATATGCGACCATTTCAAAGAAATACTGCAAGACAAGTGAGTTTTCTTCTGAAGGCTGGGCAACAAAGTACGGATGCTAAATCATAATTCAGACTGACCAAAACCGGTTTGACCTAACTTGCGAATAATTTGATCTAAGAACTTATCAACAAGTTTCCGACTTTGAATATTGTGTATCTGCTAGCAATTTTGGCTCTACTGCTTGCAGGAATCTTTGTTTCCAGCGCATATGCTGAAACCTACAACATGTACGTGCAAAAAATGCCTACTCACTGGCAGAAGGATTTCGGGGATCTGCTTAGCAAGGCTACCGGATACTGGCAGAACAGGACATCAGGGCTGAAATTTGAGACCGTTCCGCACGTTGATAAGGCAAACTTTGTAGTGGAATGGGCAAGCCAGTATGATTCAGGAAAGCTGGGCTACTATTCCTCAAACACTTCAAATGACTATGGCAAGCCAAAGCTGACTATATCACTTGGATATTTTAAAGACAAAAAATGGAACCTTGTCTCAAGTGAATACGCGCTAGAAATAACAAAGCACGAGCTAGGACACGCAATAGGGCTAGCCCACAGCTCAGATCCAAACGACATCATGTACCCGCAAATTGAAAACTACGAGTCCTGGCTTCAGTCAAAGGCAAAGCCATCCAAGATCCCATCGCAGCTTACAACAAAGCAAACCGACTGGAAGACAAAATCAACAAAATACCAGTCCCTGTCTGATCAGAGAATCTACCTTGCAACACCTGAAATCTCAAAGATGGAAAAATCACTAAACAGCTCCGCTGCCAGCAACGTGGCATCAAAGGCAGAGCTTGAGAAGGCCTGGACGTCATTTTGGGCTGCAAAAAAATACCTCAACAACGCAGAATTGATCCAAGACGACGCAGATTCGTTATTTTACAACTCTACCTACAAGGACGCATATTACAAATACAAGTCTTCACATGACATGGCAAAAAAGGCCGAACTAAAACTGCTCCAGGTAAAGGGCTACCTAAAGAAAGTAAACAGTCTGCAATGAAAAGCTCTGAGCTAAAACGGCTAGTTGAACAATACAAGGAGCTCAAGTCGCAAAAACAACACCATCCCAAAACGCGGCAAAAACTGGAAGAGATTGAACACCGGTACTTTCACGAAACCGGCAAGTCCTTAGAGTCGCACCTTGAGAAAACCTGAAAAACAACAATCAAAAACCCCATAATATCAGTAAATACATGCGTGCCATCTACATCATCGGCCTTGCAATCATTGTAATGGTGACAAGTTACTACATAATTGGGGCATTTGTGCTACAACAGCAGAAAATAAACAAGCAATCAGTATACGTACACTTGCAGCAAGAATGGAAGAGCTACCCAAGAAACATCGTCTATGACATCACAAACGTCTGGTCCCAAACAGATTCAATACAGCTAGATTCGCAGGCACGGCTGCAAATAACAAAGGAAACAAACGTAGACGAGCTCAGATCCGTGCACGGAAAATCATACATCCTGGTGCAGCATGACAACACGAACTGCCATGACAGGTGGGAACCTCATTACGCAAGGTTTGGCGCAGACGTAATACGACACCAAATAGAATACATGAGCGGCCTGCAAAAAAATCCCGATCCAAACATCACCCTTTACACCCTAGCTCAAAGCAAGCAGGACACACAAGAGCACGAATCACAGATAAAATCTGGATATTCGCAGTTCATTCCCATATGCACAGAAAAAGACACCACATCATTTGATTATGCCGTAAGGGTAAACGACAGCACGGTAGGCTTTGACGTGTATTTTGTGCCATCAATACAAGAGCAGCAAAACTATGACCTCGGCAAAAGCGAATTTGAGTACTATGACGAATGTTTTGGCAAAAACTATGCGAGTTTTTCTGGAACATGCAGCAATGTTGCAAAAAACTCGGGGCTGTTGATCGCAGTTCCTGATAATCTCAGCGCCCCGTTGACAAAATTCGATGTCTGGCTGTACGAAAAATCTGGATAATCATTTTAATGCCGGCGTATGATATCATATCCATGAAGGCTACGTTTGGCGCAGGCTGTTTTTGGTGCGTGGAAGACATCTTCAGAAAGACAAAGGGCGTCACAGACGCGGCTGTAGGGTACAGCGGAGGATGGATGAAAAACCCGACATACCAGGATGTCTGCACTGATACCACGGGGCATGCAGAGGTAGTCCAGGTAGAGTATGATCCAAAAACATTATCGTACGAAGAACTACTCGACGTCTTTTGGGGCTCGCATGATCCGACCCAGGTGAACAGACAGGGCCCAGACATCGGGATACAGTACCGCTCTGCAATATTTTGTCATGATGCGGAGCAGGAAAAAACAGCAAAAGAATCAAAGGAAAAGCTGGAAAAATCAGGCAGATTCGCAAGACCGATAGCTACTGAGATCAAACCCGCAGCAGAATTCTTCAAGGCAGAGGAATACCACCAGCAATATTATGCAAAATGCGGAATTGCGCGGTTCTAGAAATCACTGTGACATACGCATTTCCAATTTTGGGTGAGACTCTCTTATTTATTAGTCACAAAACACTAGTCGAATTAGTTGAAATGCAAAAACTGCGGCAAGGAATTTCAACACCGGGCTTCAAATTACTGCTCTACAGAGTGCGCACTAGAGTACATGGAAAAGCACAAGCAAGAAGACGATGATTTATGAGCTAGGTGACTCTTTTTCCAGTGTGATGTACCTAGTTTTTACTGTCATGATTTTCTCACTTGTAGGTTCTGCGTTTGCAGACTCGCCAATCACGATGGGCAGCACACAAACAAAATCAGTAGATGTTGGAAAACAGATACAGATAGCAGCTGATCTGCAAAACAACCAGGACTTTGAGCAGGACTTTGCATATATTGTCCAAATCCAAGACGAAAGCGGAGTGACGATATCCCTTGCATGGCTTACAGGCACGTTGGAGCCAGCACAGTCGTTTTCCCCAGCAATATCATGGATTCCAAGCGAGGCTGGAAGATACGAGGCTACAATATTTGTCTGGGAGAGCATCAGCAATCCGTCTGCCCTGTCCCCTACACTTTCTCTGAAAATTAACGTAGGACAAGCTGCATAGAATTCTTTACCTGTGGAGATCTAAATCAAAAAAAAGAATGCAATAGAAAAAGACCTAAAGTCAGAGAAAATCCAGGTAAAAAAGATCACAAGACACCTACTAGCTTATCCTTATTGAGATCTCTTCGCCATTTCCCACTGGAATAGTGGCCGTGAGAACGTTTGCCTTTTTTGCAATGTATATCGAGTATTGTCGCATGACTTTCTGGTATTTTTCTGGGTAGAATGCATTATCAGTAGCAATAATTCCCCCGATCCTCGTCATGGGCAAGACAAGGTCAAAGTATTTTTTGGCGCCTTCCTTGTCTGCGTCGATTAGGACAAAGTCAAAGGCCGGCTTTTTTGGCATCTTTTTTAGGACATCAAGTATCTGCCCTTTTTTTATCCGAATAACTCCAGATACGCCTGCACGCCCAAAGTTTCTGACAGCCCTTTGTATTTTGAGCGGGTTTTTCTCAATTGTGATGATTTTCGGAAATTTGTGGTTTTCCAGCAATGCATCTGCAAGCCAAAGCGTAGAATATCCAACCGAGGTCCCGAGCTCAAGGGCACGCCTTGCCTTGACTCCGACTAGAATAGAGCGAAAGAACTCGCCAGTATCCTTGGTTATTGCAAGCATTCTTTGGTCAGGTGCAACGCTTACCTTTCTTGATTTTTCTCTCCTTGACTGTTTTTCAAGTATTGCCAGGACCGACTTTATTTTTGGATTCAATGCCTTTGATATCAAGTATTGAGATTATAATCCTGTATGGTGTCGCCTCAAGCAAATCAAAAATTCGTTTTGATCCCGGATTGACGTAGAATCAGCTAAACCAATTATATTTGGCCGCAATCAAGTTTCAGAAAAGTGAACGCATACAAGCACGCATCCCTCCTTGAAATAGTAGAAGACATCATCAGCATAGACTCCGCAATGAGGTTTGCGGCAATAATAGACTTGAGGGGAAACATTTTAGAGTCCATAATGAAAAAGGGCAAGACCTCGCTAAAATCACAAAAAGAGGAGGAGCATTTTTGCAAGCAAATTGCGCAGCGCAGAAAAATGCGGAAAGAATTCGACAAGTCACTTGGCAAGGTAAGGTATGTCCACGTAGAGCGGGAAAAGGTAACCCAGATTGTGGTATATCCAAAAAGAAAGACGGTCTACTTTACCGTGGAGCCGGAGCTGAGCGTGACCAAAAAAATGTCAATAACAAACCGGGTCAAAAAACTCACCATGCACCTCTGATATTACTTAACAATAAATACAGAAAAACTCGGGTTCAAGGTTAGATTGAAGATACTAGTCGACGAGATGGATGACGGCTGGGACGAGAGGCTATGCGGCCTTGGCTATGAGGCATATTCTGTAAAAAAGCTCATAATGGACGGTAAAAAGCTTCACACGGATTATTCAGTGATTAACTATGCAAAAGAAAACAAGATGTTGCTAATTACGCGCGATACTGAAAGCGGCGAGGCGTGCAAAGAAAACCACATTCCGTGCATCCTTTTGGACAATTCTGAAATATTCAACATCATAGTCGAGAAGCTAAAAGTAATGGCAGACTAGCCTTTTATGTGAGGCGGCGCTATTCTATTCATGGAAAGCTGTGACACTAGAACGCGTGCATACAAAAACGGCAAGACCTTCGATCAGTGCAGGCAGATAGCAGAGGCACTGAATCCTGAATTTAAAAAAATCATATCAGAAAACGGCAAGGTCCTCTGGTCTGAGATTATGCAAAAAGTAGACCATGACGAACTGGTGTACAAGCTCACACTAAAGTACCTGAGGCGGGACGGCTATGACATTGGCAACTGGCAGATCCCCGAAGTCAAAAAATCAAGCTAGGGCTCTGCTTTGCAGCTCCATCCGCTGCCTTTGATCTTTTTTGCCATGATTATCGGGGTAAAGACAAGTAGCGGAATTGAAATCCCAATCAATAGCGTCTGCATCTGAGTTATTGCCAGGGTGAACGCAACTGCGCCAGACGCGGAAACAAAAAACGAGAGAAACGTACCTGCACATGTTGGACATGCGATGAACAGGCCGGTGGCCGCCGCAACACTTCCAATCCCGGTTCCTTTTTTGAGAATTGAGAATGCGTTTGCAGCTATTGCTGCATTTAGGCCAACCAAGTACGAGACGGCAATCTGCAGGATCAAGTTTATTGGAATTATCTGCAAGCCAACGTGCTCTGTAATGTAAATGATCATCTTTGGGACGTATCCTACGTCGCCGCAGCAAGGCACGATCTGTGCTGAAGGCACAAGAACGTTGTAGTGGTATGAAAACGTGATGTCAGGCTGGTACACCAAAATCCCAGACGTCAAGGCAAAAAAGACGCCATAGCTGATGCCTACTCCGGCAAAGATTCTCCTTGACTTTTTGTTCCATGTCACCTGCGCAATCACTGTGAAATAGTCGTCCTGACCTGACTGGACCTTGTGCCTGTGGTACTGGTAAAACCCAAAAGATATTGCACCTAATGCCAGAAGAGTCATGGCATAAAACGCAATCCCGAGCCTTTCAATGGAAGAAAGCGCAGACGGAGTGATCTCAGAGCTGCCGAGTCTTGCGTATATAAGAAATAAAATCGCGATGCTTACAAAGCCAATTGCAATAAGTGACCTGCCGTCACGAGACTTGGTCATTTAGGCTTTAGCTGAAAATTAACTACATTAAATCTTTTAGAAAAAAGAAAAAACTTCTGTCGTTATGCACAACAGAGCGATTTTTTGAAGTCGTCTACGCTTCTTGAGAATTTACATTCTTTACACACATGCCAGGTTCTGGCTTTTAGTATCTTCAATGGCGCGTCATAGCCAACTGAATACATTTTTCCGCCGCAAGCTGGACACGGTAGTGGTATGTTGATTTTCACAGTATTGCTTTGTGTATTTTGCATTTAAGAGCCGCGTAGGACTGATAAGTTGTTCATGTTTCTTAATTTCGATCAATGAATTACTTATAAGAAATCAATCCTAAGGAACTGTATACATTGAACATCGACCAAAAGCCAGAGCCAGATTATTCCTCTGCAAAGATTAGCTATGTCGGCTTTATTGATCCTTATGCCCTTGAGGGGATAATCATTCTGCAGTCAGATGACAAAAAAGAGTTTCACATGCGGGCTTTTTCAGGCGAGGTTGCGCGACACATCAAAAGCTTTGTAGAAGGGAAACGCGACTCGCTGCCAACTATTTACAACATGATCGAGCAGCTGTGCGAGGAAAACGAGCTCCTCCTGGTAAAGGCCAAAGTATACGAGAGCGGAAGCGTCCTTAGGGCAAACCTCTACTTTACCGGCAAAAAAGACATAGTGCTTAGGAACTATCGGGCCTCTGACGCGGTAGCACTGGCAGCATTTTACAACATTCCGATTCTTATCAGAAAGACCCTGCTAAAAGAAAAAGTCGAAGCTAGCTGAGCACGTCTGCCAGTCGGCCTTCTTGGTGGGCGCGTTTTAGCTCCATTGCTATTCTTCTTCCTACTCCGAATGTCTCGCCGTACTGGTACTTTGTGTACGGTGATGTGGTCGCGACAATCGGGTTGCCAGGAACCCGCAGTGACACGTCATACACTACTAGATCCAGTTCCTTTGTAATGACGCTCTGAAGCGAGAACGGGCCGATTATTCCGGGCGGGTACACCTTCTTTACCCCTGAGACGAATCTGTCGCCGATTTCTATTACCTTTTCAAGCAATGACTCCCGGATGCTGGCAGGAGTGTGGCCTACTTCTATATTCTGAACGTCTACATTGATCTCGAGCTGCTGTTTTGCGGGAATCGCGTTATAGTCGTGAAGATTAGTCTGCAGCCTTCTTTCAATTCCTATGAAGTCGACCTGCTCTGAGATTGGGGTGTGGAAATAATTGAAATTCATGTACGTGCCAAGGACGAGCTCCTCGATGCTCGCTTTTTTGAGGTCCTCTGCCCGGATTATCCCTTTTTTGATCCTTTCCTGGGATTTTTTGAGATAGTCATTATATGACGATGCGGTAAAAAACGCTCTTTCAAGTCTGCGTGTTTTTTCTTGCACCTTGACTATGACAGGTCTATCTATTTTGCTTGGGGTCTTGAAGAGTTTTGGGTGCCTCACCCTGGATTTCTCCAAGAGATAGTACTGGTTTTTTGCAAAGCTTCGCTCTTCAGCCTGAAACATTGCGCGGTTGCCAAATATCGGGACTCTGAACTTGTTCTCTATGGTCTCATACCCAAGATACGCTGTCAGGGCTCGGTGCGGAACTATGATGGTGTTGGTGTCTACAAACATTTTTTGCATCTTTGCAGACGCCATGTCCTTGAAATTATTTACGACAATTATCTCGTCTGCAATTCTTTTGAACCGCCTGTATGGGGTGTCTCTCCCCTTTTGGCATATCACGACGGTTTGGATTCCCTCGTCTTTTGCGCCGTCCATTATCTCAAGCGCAGAATGGCTTCCAAGAACGCCGATTCTAAAATCAGAATAGTTTTCCGCAATTTTTTGAATCTCTGCGCGCTTGAGCATCTACAGATTTGGTTGCAAAGCATGGTAATATAATAAAATCGTTGGAAAAATGGCGGCGTGGCCGCAACCGCAGAACGTCGAGAGAACACCTCTCATTGCCATAACGCGAATGCGTTCATGGACCGCCTAACTGTTCTGCTTGGCCACGCGTCCTTATGCTTCGGAGCTGATGTCCTTTCGCATCGAGTCCAGTACGCATCCATTTTATATAAAGAGATCATGGTTTTTTCTAAACAAATTTCCACTCGCATAGTCTGATGCCAATCATACTTGTCGCAGCTTAAAATAATCAGTTTCCGCATATTTGGTAATGAGACTCGTAATAGGAATGACCGGAAGCACCGGCGTCACATATGGCGTTCGAATCCTCGAGGTTCTAAAAAAATACAAGATAGAAACGCATCTGGTAATAACAGAGTGGGCAAAAAAATGTCTCGCTATGGAGACAAGCTACAAGCTAGATGACGTAAAGGCACTTGCGTCAACATATTCTGATGACTCGAATCTGGCTTCGGGCATATCAAGTGGGACCTACAAGACAGACGGCATGATAGTCATTCCGTGCTCAATGAAGACCCTTTCCAGCATTGCAAATGGATATGACGAAACCCTCGTGGCAAGGGCTGCTGGGGTCACGCTAAAAGAGTCAAGAAAACTGGTTTTGGTGCCAAGAGAAACGCCGCTTACTGCGATAAACCTGGAAAACATGCTAAAGCTTGCCAGACTTGGAGTAGTGATATTGCCGCCGGTTCCCGGGTTTTACACAAAACCAAAATCAATTGATGAAATAATTGATCACACGGTAGGAAAATGCCTAGACCAGTTTGACATCGAACATGATTTATACAAAAGATGGGGCAGCTAGGATTTAATTGCCAAAAATCCACCTTGAAAAACTGATCAAGGCAGAAAGACAGGCAGTCTTTGACATAGTGGCAAACTATGAGAACTTTGAAAAACTTTTGCCGCAGTATTTTCCGTCGGTTCGTGTGCTATCAGTTAGAGAAAACGTCGCAGTAGTAGAAGAACACCTGAAGATTGGGGGAAAGGAGCTCGTAATGACTACAAAACACGTCACAAAATATCCAGAGCTTCACGAGGTCTTTGTCCTTGGCGGTGATGCAAAGGGGAGCCATATCGTAGAAAAATATGAAAATGCCACAGGGGGGACAAGTATGACGGTGGATGCCGATATCCGACTGGGCGGAATGATGTTTATTGCGGGAATTTTGGCAAAGAAAAAGATAGCATCCGACTTTGGCAAGATAATCGACGAGTTTTCAAAAATTGCAGAAAAGCACTAGTCTTTCTTTTCTTTGAGGTCTTTGAGTTCTTTTTCTGCCTCAATTTTGCCTTTTTCGTATTCCCCTCTGGATTTGCCCAACGTCTTTGCGAGCTCTGGGATCTTTTTTGCGCCAAATATCAGAATTCCGGCAGCTATAACTATGATGATTATCTCCTGAGCGCCGATGACGTTGGCAAAGTTTTCTAGCGTCATGTTATTTTTCCTTATGCTGTGATTTGGATTTAAGTGTTCTAATCCCGTGCTCGCGTCGCTCCAAAACTACCATGCCTATGAGATACAGGCCGATCATCGGCCCTGAGATAAACCACATTGTAACGCCGCTTCCGTCTGGCGTCACGACTGCGCCGATTATCACGAGGGCTATTATGGCATAACGAATGTTTCTTCGCCAAAACTTGGCATCAGTGAGGCCTGAAACCGTTGCGGCATACATGATTAGCGGAAGCTGGAATGCGACTCCAAACGCTAGCAAAAATTGCAGCACAAAGGTCACAAAGTCCATGATGTTCAGAAAAGTAACAAGACCTGAGGACTCGCCGTACTGGTACAAAAAGTCAAGTATGAACGGTATCACGGCAAAATAAGAAAACACTGCCCCTGCGACAAAAAGAGCCAGCGCAGGTATGGCAATTGAGCGCACTGCGTGTATCTCGGTGTCTTTTAGTGCCGGTTTGATGAATGATGTAAGCTCGCGAACAATTATCGGCATTGACAGAACGACTCCGATAAGGGCCGCGACGTAAACCTGGGCATAAAATGCCTGGCCTGGGGCAGTCTGTATTAGCTGCACGTTTTCTGGCACAAGCGATATTCTCATGTAGTTTGTTATCTGTGAAGCGAGATTATTCAGGGGATCAGGAACTGGATAGTACAAAGTAAACCCATTGTAAATTGCCTGCTCTGCCTTGAATGTCAAAACGAACATGATGATTATTCCGGCAAAGATCACGATTCGCGTGATTCGCGAGCGGAGCTCCGACAGGTGTGCAAAAATTCCTTGCAGTTCGGACATTTGATTATGATACGTATTGAAACCCTATTTAGGTTACGAAATTGCCTATTTGTTGCCAGGTATTGGAAGCAGCTTTGCGTCTGCGAGGCCGGATTTCTTGCGCTCCTCTTCTGAAATATCCTTGAACTCGATTGAGATTATCGCCTTTAGATTGAATTTTGCCTCCATTTCTTTTGCCAGCTGCCCTATCTCTTTTCCTGAGTAGATTTCTTTGGAGCCATGCAGTATGGTCCTTTCCCCTTTTTCTTTATCAGCGCCCCCGAATTTGTCCTTGAGGAATTTTGTGACCTCGCCTACCTCGTCTCGCTTTATGTTGTTGTAGTAAAACGAGATTCCTTTGAAGGACTCGTATCCATGAGGAGTCCCGTCTCTGAACAAGAATGTGCCGATGAATACTGCTTGGTCTTCTGGTGCCCTTACTCCCTTTATCTCCCAGTTGAGAACCTTTTTGGGATCGTATTCCGACTTGAACATTTCTTCTGCTGTTATCTTCCAGTATCGGTGTCGAGTCACTTCAGATTCTGACTGGCAATGTATTATAAATTCAATGCGACGCTGTTTTTGCCGATTTCAAATTCAAGATTATATTACAGCAAAAACAAGCGCAAAACATGCCGGTCTTTGAGGTGCAGGTAATGATCGAAAACAAGCCCGGAATGAGTGATCCGGAAGGGCAGACGATTCTAAATGATCTAGTGCTCAAGGGAAGCTATTTCTCTGTAAAAAAAATCCGCTCAGCTAAAATGCTCAGATTCCAGATATCTGCTACTACAAAGCAAAAGGCGCAGGACACAGTCAAAAAACTCTGCGATGAGCTTCGAATTTACAACCCGATGGTAAGCAAGGTAACGTTTTCAGTTAACTAGTCGTCTTTTCCGACAGACTTTACGGTTTCATCAATTAGGATCTTGCTTCTAAGGTGCATGGCAAGGTCAGTCTGCGTGATTACGCCTGCAAGTTTCTGATCCTCGAGCACAAGCAGCCTTCGGATTTTGTTGTTGAGCATTTTCTGTACGGCGTCCTCTATTGAAGTAGTCGGCTCAACCCACCTGAACTTGGGGGACATTATATCGGATACCTTTAGGTCAGATGCGATCTTGTTTACGGCGACTATCTTTCTGACAAAGTCCGCCTCAGTCACTATCCCGATTGGGTTCTGCCCTTCAGTGACTACTAGAAAGCTGATGTCCTTTTCCTGAAGCAGCGCCGCTGCCTCATGGCACGTCTTTTCTTTTGATATTGTGATTACGTGCTTGTTCATGATGTCTCTGATTTGTCCCATGTTTTGAGTTGGCTTTTGTCTGGATAAAAAAGATTTGTGATGGATTTTTGGTACAATGAGGCCGATTTGATTTAATAGTGTCAACGCACAAATTTAGATGTGAAGGTCGGAGTCGTCGTATTTCCGGGAAGCAACTGCGATCGGGATATGTATCACGTTTTACAAGATGTCTTCAAGCTTGACGTAAACTATTACTGGCATGAGGACAAGCTTCCAAAAAACTTGGACGCAGTGGTCTTGCCGGGGGGATTTTCATACGGTGATCGCCTCAGGGCCGGAGTAATTGCGGCACACAGCCCGGTAATATCTGACGTAAAAAAAATGGCAGAAAAAGGAATGCCGGTCCTTGGGGTGTGCAACGGATTTCAAATTCTAGTCGAGTCTGAGCTCCTGCCTGGGGTTCTGCTAAAAAACACCTCACTTAACTTCATGTGCAGGTGGACTGAGCTGATAGTGGAAAACAACAAGACCCCGTTCACACACAAGTTTAAGCTAAAGCAAAGAATCCCGATTCCGATTGCAAACGGCGAAGGCAGGTACTATGTGGACAAAAAAACACTAGACTCGCTAAGGAAGAACAACCAAATCGTCTTCCGATACGGCGAAAACATCAACGACTCTGTATTTGACATTGCGGGAATATGCAACAAGGAGGGAAACGTCGTCGGCATGATGCCTCACCCGGAGCGTGCAGTGGAACCGGACATAAACCCAAATGACTCCAAACCATCAAACATGATCTTTGAATCATTAATCACTATTGCTGGTGCAAGAAAATGAGCCTGCAGCAGGAAGAGCTGGCGTATCTCTCAAAGAAAATTGGGAGAAAGCCAAACGAAACTGAAATGCACATTGTTGCAGCAGAATGGTCAGAGCACTGCTCCTACAAGTCATCAAAAAAACACCTCAAAATGCTTCCTACGTCAGGACCGCGCGTCATCCATGAAAAGGGATACGACTCTGGCGTATTGGATGTCGGAGACGGCTATGTGGTTACCGTGCATATTGAAAGCCACAACCATCCGTCTGCAGTAGAGCCATACGGAGGGGCTGCCACTGGCGTGGGTGGGGTAATCAGGGACATTTTATCTGCAGGCACAAGGCCGATTGCAATACTTGATGGGCTGCGTTTTGGGGACATAAAAAAAGATTCGCACGCGCGATGGCTTTTCAAAAACGCCGTGACCGGAATTGCAGACTATGGGAACTGCCTTGGCATACCGACAGTTGGGGGTGAGGTAGAGTTTGACAAATGTTATTCCAAATACGCCCTTGTCGACGTGGCATCAATTGGTTTTGGAAAAAAAGAGCGGCTGATAAAAAACAATGCAAAGACAGGTGACATTGTGGTTTTGGTTGGTGGTTCTACTGGACGCGACGGAATTGGAGGCTCGCAGTTTGCATCAGATTCTTTAGAGTCCGAAGACCGCTCCGCAGTACAAATCCCAGACCCGTTCATTGAAAAGCTGATAATCGAGGCAACACTTGAGGCAAGAAACGAGGGCTGCATCAAGGCAATCAAGGACCTTGGCGGAGGCGGACTTTCGTGCGCAATATCGGAAACAGCAGACGCACTGGGCGTAGGAATCGAGCTAGACGTAAACCAGATTCACACCCGCGAGCCTGACATGAAGCCGACTGAAATCATGACATCCGAATCACAAGAGAGAATGCTTGTGATAACTGACAAACAAAAACTGCCAAAGCTCCAGGCAATCTGCAAAAAGTTCCGCGTAAGCTGCTCTGTCATAGGAAAGGTGACCGGCGATAAAATGATGAAGGTCACAAACAAAAACTCGGTAATTGCGTCAATGCCGGCAGAAATTGTAGCAAACGCCCCTCTCCTTGACAGGCCTGCAAAAGAGCCGACCTATCTGAAAAAACTGGAAAAAAAACAGGAACCAAAACCTCCAAAAGACCTCTCAAAGACAATGATGAAACTGCTTGCAGATCCGAACATCGCAAGCAAGATCTGGGTTTATGGGCAGTATGATCACGAAGTCGGGATAAGAACCAGCGTAAAGCCTGGCTCCGATGCAGCAGTGCTGCGACTGGACAACGGAAAACATCTCAGCGCAAAAATCGACGGAAACCCAAAGCATTGCTACTTGAATCCAAAACACGGCGCAATGGGCTGCTTTGAAGAGGCATGCAGAAACGTCGTGTGTACCGGCGCAAAACCAATCGGGATGGTTGACCATCTGCAGTTTGGAAATCCGGAGGATCCTGAGATATTCTGGACGTTTTTGGAATCGCTAAAAGGGATAACAGAATTTTCCAAGTTCTTTGACATTCCGTGCGTTGGAGGAAAGGTGAGCTTGTATAACGAAACCCCGCAAGGGCCGATAAAGCCAACGCCCTTAATTGGAGTTTTAGGACTGATTAACGAAAAACCGCTCAAGCCACAAAAAATCGCACCAGGAGACCTGCTAATGATAGTTGGAAAAACAAAGAACGAGCTTGGTGGCTCTGAATACTACGAATACATTCATGACTTTATCGGCGGCAAGGCCCCGCAAGTAAACCTGGTCGAGTCAAAGAAAAACATGGATTCTGTCCTGTCACTGATACAAAGCGGGCATGTCAAGGCGGCGCACGACTGCTCAAAGGGAGGCCTTGCAATAGCAGCATGCGAGCTTGCCATTACCAGTAAGATAGGGTGTCTGGTTGCACTTGAAAACGCCCCAGGCCAAAACCTTGGTGTGGACAGGTTGCTGTTTTCTGAGAGTCACTCCAGGTATCTGCTAGTTGTGGAAAAATCAAAACTTGACTTTGTGATAAAAAATCTAAAAAGGGACTCTGTCGACTTTGGTCTGATTGGCAAGTTCGGAGGAGACACGATCACATTTTCAAAAAACAACAAGCCGGCCGCAAAACTAAGGGTTGATAAGGCACATGACAAGTGGTTTAATTCACTAAGGGAGCTGGTGTTGCATGGTTAAGGAAAACTGCGGTGTTGTCGGAATTTACAGTAAAGACGGTTCTAATGTAATACCAATGATAATTGATGCGCTAAGGGCTCTGCAGCACAGGGGACAGGAGGCCTGGGGGATAGCCATACCAAAAAAGGCGCCAGTCAAACGACTCGGATTGGTATCATCGGCATCATCGGAATTTCATAAAATAACAGAAGAATATGCATCGCCTGCGGCAATAGGACACGTCAGGTATTCCACTGTAGGAAAAAGCAGCCTCGAAAACGCACAGCCACTCAAGGTAAAGGATCTCTGCATAGCGCACAACGGCACCATAGCTAACGTGGCCGAGCTTGCAAACATGGTCGGGGGCTGCACGTTTACACCGCAGAACTCGAGTGACACACTAGTCGCAGCGCAAAGACTGGTGTCACTAATGTCTACAAACGGCAAGCTAGGAAGCGCGCTTTCTATTTTGAAAAACGAGATGGCAGGCTCCTACTGCTTTACCTTTGTGTCTGATGACAACGCGGTATATGCTGCTCGAGACCCGCGCGGCTTTAGGCCCATGGTTTTAGGCTCAAAAGAAGACGGCCAGGTATCTATTGTGGCATCAGAGTCGTCCGCGCTTTCGGCAATCGGGGCAAAGCTTGTCCGTGACGTGCTGCCAGGCGAGCTCCTAAAGTTCAGCGATTCAGGGATGGAATCAGAAATGTTTTCAGAGCCAAAAAAGCACGCGCACTGCTCGTTTGAGTTCACGTATTTTGCGCATCCTACGTCAAGAATGGAGGGAACAAACATCTACGTTGCAAGAAAAAGGATTGGCCAGTTCCTTGCAAGAAAATACCCAATAAAGGACGCAGACCTGGTAATACCGGTGCCCGATTCTGCAAGACCTGCCGCACTAGGATATGCGCAAGAGCTTGGGCTGCAGTTTGATGAGGGACTGCTCAAGGACAGGTACAGCAAGAAGGGCCCACTCCGAAGCTTCATCGAGCCGCACCAGAGCGACAGAGTGGAGATAAACCGGTGGATCATACCAATCACTGACATCATTAGCGGGATGCATGTGGTAGTAATTGATGACAGTTTGGTACGAGGTACCAGCTCAAAAGCAATAATCAAGGCGCTGCGTCGTGCAGGTGCGAAAAAAATCAGCATGCTGATAACATATCCACCAATCAAGTATCCGTGCTATGCTGGAATAGACTTTCCGTCACAAGACGAGCTCGCAACTGGCGCCATATCAAACGGAACCGACGAGGAAATAATTGAAAGAATCAGAAATGACATTGGCGCAGACTTTTTGGGCTACAACGATGCTGAGAATCTTGCAAACGCAGTAGGAATTCCGCTTGACTCGATGTGCTTTACATGCACTACGGGTGACTATACCACTTTGGGAATAAAACCAACATTCAAAACACGTGCGGAAATGAAGGGCGAATAGAATGGAAATTGCCTATGTTCTGGTAAAATGCGAAGTTGCGCACGAAATGGATGCGATGCGCGAGCTTTTAAAAATTGACGGGGTAAAAGAGGCGCACGGCACGTACGGAATGTATGACATTTTTGTAAAAGTGGTCGGCGCGTCTCACAAAGAGGTATCTGACATCATAACAAAGCAAATAAGAAAAACAGAAAACGTAGTTTCCACAATAACGCTTTCCATAATACCTGAGCAAGGCGGGAAATAGCTAGTTCAAAATCAGCTGCCCGCACAATTTCTGGGGGATAATAGTCGTGGTCTGTTATTTTGCATTTTTCTGTCCTAAACATGGGCGTAGCATTGAGATCAGACTTTACAATTGTAAAGATGCGTATTCAAATATCCTATTTTCCCAAGTAGAGCATTGAATCTCATCACTAGTGTGACATTATTTGCAATTATGGGTTTTAGTTTGTCTTTACTCTCAGTTACATTATTCCAAAATGCTGAGGCCCAATCCATGATGGGAACGTGCAGCATGATGAACAAAGCGCCAAAAGATGTCACAATAAGACCCGCGTCTTCTCAACTAGTAAAAGCAGGGCAAGAGGCGACCATAATTTTGCTAATCAAAGACAAAGCAACAAACAAACCACTACTTGACGCGCAGGTCCCAGTAATGATAGAGCGAGGCCCGTCAATGTCCACAATGGATATGATGGGATCAATGATACAGGCACAAGAAATCGGTCAAGGAAAATACCAGGTCAAATTCACACCAGACAAAAAAGGCGTCTATATCATTCACACGCATGTAATACCAGATGGCAAGTCAATGATGAGTATGATGAGCAATCACATGGACATTGGTATAATTGCAAAGTAATCTGGTAAAATCTTCAAATAGATTTTGAAAAATTGGTGTTTGTTTTATGGTAAAATCAAGCAAAAACAAAATTGTGATGGCAAGCGTTATAGCTGTTGCAATCGGGATCGGCATATCGATTTCACTATTTCAAAATGAGACTCTAGAATCAAATTCTGACCCAAGAACTGTGTTTTGGAGACACATTCACGGTTTGGGAATAGATCCGGCTGATAGAAATATCCTATACATTGCAACGCACGGCGACTTTTATCAGAGCACAAACGGCGGCCCGCCAGTAAAAGTCGACGAGCAAAGGGCCGATTACATGGCATTTAATGCTCCATACGTTCAAGGTATTCCGTTATACGCAAGCGGGCACCCTGCAACCGGTGGAAACACTGGACTAATCAAAAGCACAGACGGCGGAAAAACATGGCAGCAAGTTGCTACCATACTAGACCCGCCGGTTGATTTTCACGCAATGGGTGTAAGCAAGTCTGATCCTAATCTGATAATTGGCTTTGATAGTGCTGGAAGGGGATTGTTCAAAACTATTGACGCGGGATTGAACTGGCAGAAACTAGACCCGCCGGAATACGTCTCCGCACTTGCAATTTCCCCAAGTGATCCTAATGTCATCTTTGCAGGAACTGGAAAGGGAATTTTTGTCTCAAACGACGGCGCAAGCACTTGGACAAAGCTTGGGCAATATGATGGCCAGTTGGTGTTTGCCCTGAATTTTGATGAAAATGGTACTCTCTATTCTTCCACTGATGGAGTTGGGCTTGTCAAGTCATCTGATCTTGGGCAAATCTGGGAAAAAATCAACTCGCCAAATCTTACCATCATGAGTGTGGCAGTCGATGCGCAAAACAAGATTTTGTATATTGCAGGATATGTGCCAGATGGATTTCAAGAAGTCTACAAAAGCTCAGATAATGGAGGCACTTGGGATTTGATTGGGACAAACAAGGAGCTGTAAAAATGTTTGAGATAAAATGCGCTGGTCATGCGTCCAGATCATTGCAGATAACTGTGACCGTAAAGTAATTCAGTCAATAACATGTATGATTCAATTTTTATCTGATGATGACGTAATAGTATCATGGTTATTGTTTGGATTGGAATCGGTCTAGGCATTCTACTGGCAATCGTTCTGATTAGGAAGATAATCAAGACATCGCCAAAAACTCCGTTCAAAATCAGCCTCTACTGCAAAAAATGCGGCTACAAGACAAATGGTCTAAAATGCCCAAGGTGTGAAAACGCCACCAATCATCAAAGCTGGAAGTAGACTAGACAACGTGTTTTATTCGAATCTGAGCTTTCTTCTAAAAAATCATATTCCAAAGTTAATCTTAATAGCTAGAATCGCACTTGTTCCATAATGGCAGCATACAAGTTTCTCATAATTGGGATAGTTGCTGCAATTGTAGCTGTGGGGGCAATACTTGGATTTTACCTGACAAGAGGAACCATTGCGACCCAGGATTATGAAGTTGATTTAGATCCATTCAAAGACCCGCAGAATCTCTTTGTTACCGCGCGTGTAATGGTGCAAAACACTGGCGCAAAGCCACTGACAAACGTGGTGGTAAACTTTGGCGACGGCGACGTGCTTGCAGTGGGCACTATGACTCCGGGGCAAAAAGTAATCCTATCTCCTCCCCAGGAAAACTCGCTAGTCCAGGTAAAGCTAACTGCAGATAATGGAATATCTGTCACAAAACAGTATAGGGTTCCGCCAAAAATGCCCGGAATGATGGGCTCCTAGGTCCAAGACTTTTTGTCTTTTTTTGCGACACGGACATCGTCGACATAAACGTGGTCCTCGTAGTCAAAAACGGTGTGCCATTTCTTGTCATGCGGTAGCATCGTGTCCAAGTCCTTGACGTTATTGTTGGTTGGATACTTGTTTGTCAGAGCACCCCACTTCATGTTTGGGATCTTTGGCATTATCTCGTTTATGTCGCGCATGACTTGATACTGGAAAATCGCTTCATAAGTTTTTGTGTTGTCCTGTCAAACATCTTTGATTATCTTTTGAAAAGACTTTTTACTTTTATGGCTAGTACGGCTGGAATGACAAAGTAAAACCCTACATTTAGCAGGATTATTCCGATTCCATATCCTATCATCTGGGCCTCAGAGTCAATTTCCACATGATTTAGTATCAAAAGGGTGGAAAGCAGCGGGGTTATGGCGATTTTCACTGCATCCCTGAAAACAG
>Ga0247727_10000914_pt1 | contig 71787 bp, 56 predicted proteins | sample WisWelCaveWW1625_FD_202498 | JGI IMG/M metagenome (GOLD analysis project Ga0247727, IMG submission 202498) | Biofilm microbial communities from Wishing Well Cave, Virginia, United States - WW16-25 | ecosystem: Environmental > Aquatic > Deep subsurface > Groundwater > Cave microbial mat | place... | reverse complement strand
CCCCGCGAGGCTGGCGGCGCCGACGTTGAGGCCGTTGTAGGCCGACCCCGGGCTGCCGATCGTCAGGCCCGACGGCCCGGTGTTGGAGGCCGAGTTGACCACGACGATCCCGGCGTCGAAGAGGCGGTCGACCGCCATGTCGAACAGGTCGCGCCCGGGGTACAGCGACGGCCCGCCGAGGCTCAGGTTGACGACCTGGATGTCGACGCCCCCCGGCTCGCCGCGGTCGTGCATCCGCCGCAGCTCGATCGCCCGGTCGAGGCCGGCCATGATCACCGAGTTCGGCGCGCTGCCGAAGATGTTCAGGACCCGCATCGCGTAGATTCCCGCCAGCGGCGCCGAGCCGACCATCGGGATGATCGAGGCGCCGGTGACCGCGCCGGGAAGATGGGCGCGCACGGCGCGCACGAAGGAGCTGGTCACCGGGAAGACCAGGTTGGCGTTGGCCGAGATCATCCCCGCGACATAGGTGCCGTGGCCGTTGTTGAGGAACGACGAGTACGACAACCCGTCGCCGACGAAGTCCTGGCCGCCGATGACCGACCCGTCGGTGGTCAGGTGCGGGTAGCCGGACCGCACCCCCGAGTCGATCACAGCGACGATCACCCCCTGGCCGGTGTACCCGGCGGCGTGCAGCGCGGCGACACCGTGGACGCCGGCGTTGACCGCGTAGGCCTCGGGGTGCGCGCCGGCGAACGCCGCGATCTCCGCCGCGCCGCCGATGGGCGCGGCGCTCTCGATTGTGATGCGCTCCTCGTCGCCGGTGCGCTGGAGCGCCGGCGCGCGCATCGGCAGATCGTCGATGGCGTCGGGCACATGCACCACGAGGTCCTTGCTGATGGCGCCGGGCCCCGCGAAGGGGCCGATCTCCGCCAGCGCCGCGCGCGGCAGGCGCGCCGCCAGGCCGTCGATGTGCAGGTAGCGCCGGGTCACCACGCCACCCGCCGCCGCGATGCGCGCCGCCAGATCGTCGCAGGTCGCGGAACAGCGGACGAGCACCGGCTCGCGCCCGTCGGCGGCGGCCGCGGGTGGACCGGGCGCTCCGGGCTCGGCGGGCGGCGTCTGGCTGAAGGGGCCGGCGACGGCTCGTTGCCGGGGAGCGGCGAGCAGGGCGGCGAGGACGACGGCGGCGGTCAGCGCGGCGGCCGCGGCGCGGCGCGCGCGGGCGGCCGGCGCGTCGGGCGCGGTGGGGGTCGGCTTCATGGACGGCTCCTTCCGGACCGGTGCGTGGCGGGTGCGGACCCCTTTTTACCCCCGTCGCGCGGGCCGGCGCAAGCGGCGCCCGGCCGCGCGTCCGCGCCCGGCGCGATTTCGATTGACCGCCCGCCGCGAATCCCGTACAAATGCGGCACGGTGGAGGATCGAGACGATGGCCCGGGTCCGCATCATGTACTGGAAGGAGATCCCCTACGGCGTGCGCGCCCAGGACGACTCCGGGCAGGTGACGCGGCCGATGCCGCCCGAGTTCCAGGAGGCGGTCGACAACGCCGCCATGCTCTCGGGCGAGACTTCGGCGGAGGACTACCAGGCGCAGTTCCGCTGGGGCCCGGCCGAGGAGCGACCCGGCACCGCCACGGAAGCGGCCGATGCCGCGGTCGCCGCGCTGGTGGCCGCCTACCCCGCAGCGCGTCTCGAAGGGCTCACCCGCGGCGAGGGTTGAGCCTGGACACTCACGTCGGACCCGGGCGGATCGTGATCGGCCGCACCCTTTCCCACTACCGCATCGAGGACCGGCTCGGCGCCGGCGGCATGGGTGTGGTTTACCTGGCGCGCGACCTCGCGCTGGGGCGGGAGGTCGCGCTGAAGGTCCTGCCCGAGGGGTTCGCCGCCGACCTGCGCGAGCGCCTCATGCGCGAGGCGCGCGCCTCGGCGCGCCTGCAGCACCCCTGCATCGCCACCTTCCACGAGGCGGGCGAGGACGACGGCGTGGCCTGGCTGGCGATCGAGTACGTGCGCGGCGAGACGCTGCGCCGGCGCCTGGCCGGGGGGCCGGTGCCGTTCGAGCGCGCCGTCGCCGTGGCCGGGGCGCTCCTGGAGGCGCTCGCCCACGCGCACGCCGCCGGCGTCCTGCACCGCGACGTCAAGCCCGAGAACGTCATGCTCGCCGAGGGCGGCGGGGTGAAGCTGCTCGATTTCGGGCTGGCGAAGCACCTGGCGCCCGAGGCCGCGGCGGCCGACCTGGCGACGCTGACGCTCATCACCTCCTCGGGCGCCATCACCGGCACGCCCGGCTACCTGGCCCCCGAGCAGATCCGCGGCGAGACCGCCGACGCGCGCGCCGACCTGTTCGCGGTCGGCGCGGTGCTGTACGAGATGCTGGCCGGGACACCGGCGTTCCCCGGGGCGAACCCGATGGCGCGTCTCGGCGCCACCCTGTCGCGCGACCCGGCGCCGCTGCCGCCGGCGCTGCCGGACGGGCTCGACCGGATCGTCGCGCAGGCGCTGGCGCGCGACCCGGGGGAACGGCCGGCGTCGGCCGGGGCCTTCCTCGCCGATCTGCGCCTCCTCATGGAAGGGCGGCTGGCGCCCGCGGCCGCCCGGAGCCTCGCGGTGCTCGACTTCAGGAACCTCGGCGGCGATCCGAACGACGACTGGATCGGCAGCGGCGTCGCCGAGAGCCTCATGGCCGATCTCGGGCGCCAGCCGGGGGTCGTGCTCGTGCCGCGCGACCGGGCGCTGGCCGCGTTGGCTGCGAACACCGATCCGCTCGAGGCCGGGCTCCGGCTCGGCTGCGGTGGCGTGCTCGCCGGCGCCTGCCGGCGCGCCGGCGAGGCGCTGCGGATCACCTGCCGCCTCGTCGAGGTGCCGACCGGCCGGCTTGCGTTCGAGATGCAGGTGGACGGCCCGGCGGCGTCGATCTTCGATCTCCAGGACCGCCTGGCGGCGGCCGCGATCGCCGCCCTGCGCCTCGGGTCGCGCCGCGCGGCGCCGGCGCCGCCGCGCGTCGGCCTGACGGCCTTCGAGGCGCACGCCCGCGGCCGCCGGCTCGCTTTGCGGCACGAGAAGGGCACACTCGACCAGGCGCGCGCCCTCTACGAGGAGGCCCTCGCCGCCGAGCCGGCGCATGCCGGGGCGCTCACCGGCCTGGCGATGATCGAGGCCCTGCGCTTCACCTTCACGACCGACCCGGCCGGCCTCGACCGTGCCGGCGATTTCGCCCGCCGGGCGATCGCCGCCGACCCCGGAACCGGCGAGCCGCACGTCTGGCTCGGCTACGCCCTCATGCGGCGCAACCGGCCGGACGAAGCGATCGCCCACTTCGCGCGGGCGATGGAACTCGACGCCGGGGGGTATTTCGCGCCCCACTTCATGGCCTGCTCCGAAACGCTGCGCGGGCGGCGCGCGGCGGCGCTGCCGCTCTACCAGAGGGCGATCGATCTCGAGCCGAAGTACGCGTTCGCCTGGCTCGGCCTCGGTCACGCGCACATGGAGTTGGGCCGTCTGGACGAAGCGCGGTATTGTCTCGGCCGCGCCGAGAGTCTCGAGAACCCGCCGGGGCCGCACGCGACGGCGGGGGTGGCCGGCTTCCTGGGCGAGGCCCTGCGGCGGATGAACCGGCTGGCCGAGGCGCGCGACGCCTGCGCGCGCGGCCTCGCCGCGGCGGAACGGAGCGATCACATGTACCGCGACACCTTCAGGGCGGTCGGTCTCGTCGGCCTCGGCCGCGTGGCGCTGCGCCAGACGGACCAGGCGGCCGCAGCCACGGCTTTCGCGCAGGCCGCGGAGCACCTGCGCGGCCGCGCCCGCGCGTTGGCGGGCGGTCATTTTCTCGTGCAGGCGCTGGCCGCCGCCGCGCAATGCGGTGGCGACACCGGCGCGCGCGCCTTCGACGAGGCGCTCGGCCTGTTCGAGTCGCGCCGCGGCCACGACTTCTCCTGGTTCTATGGCGCCACCGACGAAATCGACCTCCTGGAGCTGGCGCGCGCCGCGCGCGCCGTCGGCCGGTCCGCCGACGCGGCGGTCCTCCTGCGCCGCGCCGACGAGGCCGGGCGGGAGCGGCCATGAGCGACGTGGCCCGCACCCCGTCGATCGACGCCGTGATCACGGCGCTCCTGCAGGCCCCGGACGACGCCGAGGCGCTGCGGCTCGCCGACGAGGCCGCGCGCCACGCCGATGCGGCGATGCGCGGCGCCATCGCCCGGCGCCTGCGGGCGATCGGGGCGCGCCCGGGGGACGCCGCCGGCGAGGCCACCCTCGCGGAGGTGCGCGCCGAGGCCGCCGACCACCTCGCGGCGCGCCTCCTGACGCTGCGGCGCGGCGCCCATGGCGCCGCCGAGGCGCGGAGCATCGGCGATCTGCGCGTCCACGCGTCGGGCCTGGCGGGGCGGATCGCCGACGGCTGGGCGCGCCGCCGGCACTCCGGCCGGGCGCGCCTGCGCAACCGGCTGCGCTATCTGCTGGCGCGCGACCGCCGCTTCATGCTGCGCCCGACACCCGACGAGGAGTGGCGCTGCGGCCTGGCCGGACGCGACGCCCGCACCTTCGCCTCGGGAGAGGCGGCCGGCCCGGGGCGGCGCATCCCCGAGCCGCCGCCGGCGGCGGCGCGCGGCCGCGAGCCGGCGATCGACCCGAACCCGCCGGCGCTGGCGGCGCTGGTCGTCGACCTGCTGTCGAAGGCGGGCGGCCCGGTCGACCTCGAGCATCTGACCGACGCGGTGGCCGAGCGCGTGGTCGCGCCCGCGGACCGCGCGCGCGCCGCCGGCGCGCGCGCCGAGGGCGCCGGCATGGCGTTCGCGCGCGACGCGGCCGACGAGGAGGAGGTGGCGGCCGCCGACCCGCGCGGCTGGCTCGAGCGGCTGTGGGCCGAGATCGCCGCGCTGCCGCCGATGTGCCGCGCCACGATCATCCTTGGCCTGCGCGACGCCGACGGTCACGGGGTCATCGGGCTGTTTCCGAGCGCCGGCGGCGCCGGCATCCGGCGGATCGCCGACAGCCTCGGCCTCTCCCCCGAGCGCCTGGCCGACCTGTGGAAAGGGCTGCCGCTCGACGACAACGGCATCGCGGCGCGCGTCGGCGTGACCAGGCCCCAGGTCATGATGCTGCGGCGGGCGGCGCGCGCCCGGCTGGCGCGGCGGATGGCGCGGCAATGACCGGACCCGCCCCCTCCGAGCACCCGGCCGCCGAGCATCTCACACCCGACCGGATGAACCGCTACGCCTTCCGGACGCTCGACGTCGAAGCCCTGCTCGCGGCCGACGACCATCTCGCCGCCTGTCCCGAATGCCGCGGCCGCATGGTCGACGAGGCCGGGCTCGCGGCCACCGTGCGGTCGCTGGGCCGCGAGGTCGGCGCCGCGCGCCGCCCCGAACCGGACCACCTGGCGTACGAGGCGGTCGAGGCGCTCGCCGAGGAGCGGCTGCGCGGCGCGGCGCGCGAGGTGGCCGAGCTGCACGTCGAGGGTTGCGCGACCTGCGCCGGCGAGGTCGCCGACCTGCGCGCCTTCGTCGCCGCCCACCGCGAAGCCCGGCGCGCGGCGGCGGCCGCGGCGGCGGCGGGACACATGGGCGGGCCGGCGACGGATGCCGGCCGCGGCGCGGGCGAAACGCCCATGGCGGCGCGTGCCGCGGCCGGCAGGACCGCGACGGCTGGTGCGGCCGCCGGCAGGGGCGCGATCGCCGCCGGGTCCGGGGCGGGCGCGGCGGCCGGCGCCGCGGTCGCGGCCGAGGCCGGCGCCGGGACGGACGGCGCCCCCGGCAGTCCCCTGACGATCCCCTACTCCCGGCCGCGGCGCGCCGGCGCCCCGATCGTCGCCGCGGTCGCCATAACGCTCCTGGTCGGCGCCGGCGCCGGCCATCTCGCCACCCGTCACCTGCACCGCGAGCGCGACGCCATGGCGATGCGCGTGCAGGAGCTGACACGCCAGAACGAGTCGCTGGCGGCGCGCGCCGACGAGGCCGCCCGATCGCGCGCCGATCTCGAGCGCCAGGCGGCCGCGGCGGCGCAGGCGGCCCGCCCGGCCCCGGTCACCCTGAACGATCGACGCGGCAGGGACGCGGCGATCGCCGTCGGTCTCGACGATGACGGCCAGCTCGTCGGTCTCGACACGCTCGTCCTCGCCGACGCGCGCGCCGTCGCCGGCGCCCTGCGCCGCGGCGCGGTCGAGATCCCGGCCGAAGTCCTGGCGCTGGTGCGCGACGAAGGGGGGACGGCGCCGGGTCCGGTCCTGATCGCGCCGGTGGGGGTGGCCATCCGCGGCACCCGGCCGACGTTCGCCTGGCGGCATCAGGAGGGAGCCACCGGCTACGCGCTCGAGGTGCTCGAGGAGAGCGGGGCGGTCGCGATGCGCGGCGGCCCGACCCGATCGGCGAAATGGACCCCGCCGCGGACGCTGCGGCGCGGCGCCACCTACGCGTGGAGCGTCGCCGCGATGCTGCCGGGCGATCCGGCCGAGGCCGCGGCGACGGGCGGCGCGGAGGGGTCGGCGGGCGGGGCGGAAGGCGCCGCCGGGGCCGGCGGCGGCGCCGAGACCGCGGCCGAGCCGGCGCGCGCCCTGTCCGCGGTCTCGGCGCGCGGCCGCTTCCGCGTCCTCGACGCCGCCGCGGCGGCGGCGCTCGAGCGCGCCCTGCGCGCCGCCTCCGGATCGCGCCTCGCCGCCGGCGTCTTCTACGCCCGCGCCGGACTGCTCGACGAGGCGATCGCCGAGATGCGGGCGCTCGCCGCGGCCAACCCCGATTCCGACCTGGCCCGGAGCCTCCTCGCCAGCGTCGAGACGGCGCACACGGCGCGCTGACGGGAGGCGCCCTACGGTGAAACAGCGGCAGACGACCCTCACGGTGGCGACCCGGCGCGGGCTCACCGACATCACGGCCGAAGTCCGCGCGGCGGTGCGCGACGCCGGGATCGCCACCGGCCTGTGCACCGTCTACATCCGCCACACCTCGGCGAGCCTGGTGATCCAGGAGAACGCGGATCCGAAGGTGCTCGCGGACCTCGAGGCGTTCCTGAGCCGCCTCGTGCGCGACGGCGACCCGCTGTTCACCCACGTCGACGAGGGGGACGACGACATGCCGTCGCACGTCAAGTCGGCGATCACGAAGACCGCGGAGACGATTCCGGTCGCGGACGGCGCCCCGGTCCTGGGAACGTGGCAGGCGATCTACGTCTGGGAGCACCGCCACGGCGCCCGCAGCCGTGCGATCGTCGTCCACGTCATCGGCGAGTCGCCGCGGCCCGGCGGTTAGAACGCCTGTCCGATCGAGATGTAGAACTGCCCCGGTTCCTCGTCCGGAAGCCGGTCGAGGATGATGCTGTACTCCATGCGGAACGGGCCGATGGGCGTCATGAAACGCAGGCCGGCGCCAGCCGACTCGCGCAGGTCGCCCAGGCTGAAATCGCTCACCAGCCGGTAGACGTTGCCGACGTCGACGAAGACGGCACCCTGCAGCTGCCGCCAGATCCGGAAGCGCAGCTCCTCGTTCAGGATGAACAGCGCCTCGCCGCCAATTGGGTCGCCCTGATCGTCGAGGGGGCCGAGAAGGTCGCGACCCCAGCCGCGCATCGTCGTGTCGCCGCCGGCGTAGAAACGCTCCGACTGGGGCAGCCCCGACACCGGGTCGCCGGTCGATGCCGGATCGCTCTTCGAGGTGCCGAAGGTCGGCCCCACGCCGGCGCGCACCGCCTGCGCCCACACCGCCCGGCGCCCGAGCCGCCGGAACGTGAAGGCCTGGGCGTAGAGCTTGGCGTACTGCGCCTCCGACCCGATGGCGTTGCCGAATGCCTGCGCCTCGAGCGCGTAGTAGTGCCCGACCCGGGGGTCGAACGGCGTGTCGCGCGTGTCGTGCACCCCGGCGGCGGTGAGGCCGGCGAGCCGCAGCGTCGTGCCGGTGTAGTCGACGGTCGATTCGGAGAGGTTGACGTCCCTGAGGGAGTAGCGGTACTTGAGGCGCGTCGCCTTCGTGACGTCGCGGCTGAGCTGGGCGGCGACGCCGACGGTCCGGCCGGTGAACGCCGGCCGCTCCTCGTCGATGCCGAACGCCGTCCCCTGCAGGTCGTAGCGGCCGCCGAACACCCCGTGCTCGCGGAAGATCAGCGAGGCGCCGGCCTCGACCGCGCTGCCGCGCAACTGCAGTCCGAGATGGCGCGCCGTCCCGAACAGGTTGCTGTGCGAGATCTCGTACAGGCCGCGCACCTTCTCTTCACTGTCGTAGCCGATGCCGAACGCCTGGCGGATCGGCGGCGCCTCGCGCACGAAGGCGGTCACCGGGCGCTCGATCGGCGCCGCGAGACCGGGTGCCGGCGGCCCGGCTGCCGGCGGCTCCGGCGCCGCCCCCGCGGCGGCCGGCGCCTCAGTGGCCGCGGCGGCCGGGATCGCCGGGGCCGCCTCGGGGATCTTCTCCGGCCGGATCTCGACCGCCCGGAAGACGCCGAGGCGGTACAGGTTGGTCTGGGCTTTCAGGAGGTCGGCGCGGCTCAGCGGCTCGTACGGGTCGACGCGCAGGGCGCGGCGGATCGCCGCGTCGTCGGTGATCAGGTTCCCGGCGATCGCGATCGGTCCGATCGTCTGCCGCCGCCCCTCGTCGATGGTGAAGATGATGTCGTCCTCCTCGGCGTCGGCCGCCCCGCCGGAGGCTTCGTCCGGCGCCGACGCCGGCAGCGCCTCCCAGCGCACCCGCGCCTCGGGCCAGCCCGACTCGTCGTACGTGCGGCGGATGCGCGCCGCCGCCTCCTCGACCGAGGTGCGCGTGAACGGCACCCCCTCCGGCAGCGCCGCGGCGGCGGCCAGCCGATCGCGGGGCATCGCCGTGTCGCCCGCGAACTCCAGGCGGGCGATCGACACGCGCGGCCCTTCGTGCACCTCGAAGGTGACCACCGCCTTCGCGCCCGCGGCGTCGAGGTCGACCCGCGGCGGCTCGACCCGGGCGCGCGGGAAGCCGCGTTCGAGCAGGACCGTTTCGATCGCGGCCGCGTCGTCGCGCAGGCGGTCGCCGCTCACGATGCCGCGGCGGAACGCCGAGTCGGGGCGCGTGGTCAGGAGGGCCTCGAGCGCGGACGCCTCGACCTGGCGCGTCCCCTCGACCTGCACCGCGGTGGCGCGCGTCCGCGGGCCTCGGGATACGGTGTAGACGGCGCGCTGCCCGCCGGCGTCGCCGGGGAAGGTCGCCGCGCTCACCGCCGCCCGCCGCCAGCCCCGGTCGCGGACGATCTCCTCGAGGCGCGCGCGCGAGGCCTCCAGCGTGTCCTCGAGGAACAGCGACTGCCGCCACAGCGGCTCGATCGCTTCCTTCAACTCGCCGCGGCCGCGCACGCCGTCGATCTCGATGCGCAGGCGCGGACCGGCGCGGGCGATGACCGTGAGATCGACCAGGCCGTCGACGGCGGCGGCCTCGTCCACCTCGGCCTCGGCCGACACGTACCCTTCCCGGTGATAGAGCGCCAGCAGGCGCTCGAGGCGGTCGCTCAGCTTCGCCCGATCGCGCCGGCCGCCGCTTTCGAGCCGCAGCGTGCGCAGGATGCGCTTCTCGTCGAAGACCGGCTCGCCCTCGACCTCGAGACCGCGGATGCGCGGCTTGACGATCTCGATGTCCTCCGGCGCCGCGCCCGGCAGCGCCGGCGATCGACCCGGAACGGTGAAGCGGAGGTCGCCTCCGATCGAGCCGTCGGTGTCCCTGAGACTCGTGAACCCGACATTGCGCGCCAGCATGTAGTCGAGCTGGTAGCTCGCCCCGGCGCTGCCGCCCAGGAGATCCGAGTAGGTGACCCTCAGGTCGGGGGTGATCTGCTTGGCGAGCGTCACGCGCGTCGCCGCCTCATCCTGCGCGATGACGCTCAGCGGATCGATGGCGATCATGTCGGGCGCCACTTTTCCGAGGAACTTGCTGCTCACCTGCTGGGTGAACTGGCCGGCGAGGTAGGCCGAGACGTTGTCGGCGGTGAAGGCGCTGGCGCCGGAGCCGAACGCCGACGGCGGCTGGCCGGTGATCAGGAGCGCGACGATGTCGGCCTCGGGGAGCGACGGGTTCGAGGTCAGGTCGTAGCGGAAGTCGTCGGCGGTCCCCTCCACACGCAGGGTGACCGAGTACTCGCCGACCGTGGTCTCCGCGATCAGGTTGAACGAGGGGTTGATGACCTCGGGATCGTTGAAGTCGATGGTGCCGCTGATGACGCGGTAGCGCACGCGGTTGAAGTCGATCGTGCTGCCGTCGAGCGCGGTGATGCGGCCGGCGACCGAGGGACGGCCGGCGGTCCCGGTGACCTTGAGGTCGACCTGTCCCTCGATGCGCCCGAAGTCGTTGCGCACCCAGATCTGCTCGGCGGCGCGCAGGGCGAGTTCGAGGCGCAGCCCGGCGAGCGGCTCGGCCGGCTGCCCGAGATCGAGCAACGACACGCCCCGGCCGCGCAGGATCGACGACTCGATCCGGAAGTCGCGGTCGTAGACCCCGCGCACGAAGTTGATGGCGCCGGTCAGCTCGGCGCCGGTCGGGTCGTACACGAGCCGCATGTCGGCGTCGGAGAGCGACCGCAGGCCCGGCGGGAACGTCGCCCGCACGCCTTTCCCCCGGAGCGTGATGTCGGCGGCGAGGATGGCGGCCAGCCCCTTCGTGACGCCCGACTTGCCGATGAGCGCCTCGCCCGCCCCTTCGACGAGGCCGCCGCCCGCCTTGAAGCGCAGGCTCTCGATGCGCGCGCTGATGCCGTCGAAGGCGATCGTCCCGTCGACGTCGTCGATCGGGAACGGCAGGTCGAGGTAGCGGATGTGCGGCGCCTGCATGGCCAGGGTGCCGCGGAACGCCGGGTCGCGGCGCAGCCCCGAGACCGAGAGCCCGATGGCGCCGCGGCCCTCGGCCTGCAGGCCGCGCACGAACGAGCGCAGCAGGGCGAGGTCGAACCGGCCGCGCGCGTCGAGGCGCACCGTGCCGAGCGGGTCGAGATCGAGGCCGGCCTCCATCTCGATCCGGGTCCCGGGGCCCGCGAGGACCGCCGGGCGCACCTCGAGCCGCCCGGCCGCGAGGATCGCCTCCACCGGCTGCTCGCTCATGGCGGTGGCGGCGCCGACGGCGATGCCGGCCCGCGTCAGGGTTATCGTCCCCTCGATGGCGCGCGGCCGCGCCCCGGGCCCGGCGAGCCGCGCGTGGCCGCCCAGGGAAAGCGCCACCTCGTCCGGCACACCGTCCGCCAGCTCGGCGCCGCGCAGCGTCATGTCGCCGGCCTCGACGACGATGTCGATCGGCCAGTCGCCGCCCAGGCCGATCGTCCCCGAGGCGGTGATCGATCGCGCGCCGGCGGCGGCGCGCACCGTGGCTGTGGAGCGGGGGTCGCCCGGCGCGAGATCGGCCTCGAGGGTGACCTCGCCGGCGGCGAGATCGTGCAGCCGCACCTCGTGCCCGGTCATGCGCACGCTCCCGCCGGGGGCGGCGAGCGCCCCTTCGAGGGCCGCCGTGCCGGAGATGTTTCCGGCGATCGGCGTGTCGCCGAGCATCGCGGCGAAGCGGGCGAGATCGAGATCGCGGCCGTCGATGGTGAGGCCGGGCGCCGGCGTCCCCGGGCGGAGCGCCAGGCCGCCGTCGCAGCGCAGCGCGCCCTCTCCCAGCCGGGCCCGCAGATCGCGCGCCCCGAGGACGCCGTCGCGCAGCGTCATGCCACCCGCGACGCTGTCGAGCGTCACGCCGGCGACGGCGAGCGGGGCGGCGGCGATGGTTGCGTCGACCTCCGGGTCGGCGAAGGCGCCGGTCACCTCGGCCTTTCCCGAGACGGCGCCGCCGCTCTCGACGTCGAAACCCGCGAGCACGAGGAGGAGCGGCGCGGGGACGTCCTGGAACTCACCCCGGAGATCGAGCCGGCCGGCGCGTCGGAAGTCGACGCTGCCGGCGATCGCCGCCGACCCGCCGCCGGCCGGCCGCAGGACCAGTCGGTCAATCAACAGCCACTCGCCGGCGTAGTGCACCTCGGCGTCGAGATCGCCGATCGCCGCGTCGCGCCAGCGCAGATCGCGCCCCCGCAGCGCGCCGTCGAAACGCAGGCCCCCCTTGCGATCCATGCGCAGGTCGCCGTCCCACTCCCAGCGGCCGCCGAGCGCCGCCGCGAGGGCGTCGAGGGGGTGCGCGGCGGTCGCCGCGGGTCGTGTCACAAGGCGCACCGGCAGGAGCGGCCCGGGCGGCGCCGGCAGAAGCGCCGCCCGCGCCCCGCCGGCGGGACGGGGCGCGAACAGCGGCAGGAGATCGCCGAGCGCGCCGGTGCCGCCGCGCAGGCGCAGCGCCAGCCCCGAACCGGGGTCGAACCGCCCGTCGAAGCGCGCCTCGACCGACCCGGCGGCGAGATGGCCGGCCGACAGGACGGCGCTCGTCCCCTGCGACTCGATGCGGACCTCGGCGGCGAGCGGCCGCGGCGGCTCGCCGGCGCGGCTCATCGTGCCGCCGAGCGCCAGGTCGCCGCCGCCGGCGAGCGACGCCGGCCCGCGCTCGTCCATGGTGTGCCGGCCGCGGTACGCGACCCGGCCGGCGATCGCCGGGCCGGGCCAGTCGGCGAGCGCCAGGAGCGCTTTGGCGTCGAGCCGCTCGGCGTCGACCTGCGCGTCGAGCGTGTACCCCCCCGGCCGCGGTCTCATCGCCAGCGCGCCGCGCACGTCGCCGCCGAGGGCGCGTGCCCGCACGTCGTCGAGGCGCAGCGCCCCGTCCCAGGCCAGCCGCGACCGCACCTCGGCGGCCTCGACCCCGAACAGCCGCGCCACGGGCGCCTCGAGCGACCCTTCGGCGCGCGCCCGGCCCGCCGCGAACGATCCGCGCAGGCGGGCTTCCGCCCGGCCGCCGGGCTCGGCCCCCGCGGGCAGGAACGGCGCCAGCCGCGCCAGGTCGAGGCCGAGCGTGAGCTCACCGGATCCGCGCACCATGGTGTCGGCCGCCCCCGCCACGGCGGGCGCTGCCGCGTCCGGCAGGTCGACCTCGGCGCGACCCGCCAGGTCGACCCCCTCGCCGTGCAGGATGATCGGGTCGAGCCGCAGATGCCGCGGCGACCATGCGAACCCGGCCTGGCCCGCGAGCGCCTCGATGGCGCCGAGCGGCGTCGACAGCCGGCCCTGCGCGCACACCAGCCGGCCGGCGACCGGCGTCTCCCCTTCCGGGCCGGCGTCGAGCCCGAGCCCTTCGCAGGCGAACGCGACACCCGGGGCGGCGAGGTCGACCCCGCCGCCGCGCACGTGCACGGTCGAGCCGCGCGGCCAGACGACCATCTGATCGGCGCCGGCAACGGACCCGCCGGCGGGCGCCACCGCCGCCCGGCCGAGATCGATCGCCAGACGCGGCCGCTCGACGAGCAGGTCGACCGGGTGCCGGCCCCAGCGCACGAGCGCCAGGGGCGAAGCGCGCAGCGTCATCTTCGCGGCCTGCGCGCCCCGCGCCAGGCCATACGGCCCCGCGCCCTCGAGGTTCAGATCGTGGAAGACGATGACCACCGGGTAGAGGCTGTCGACGGCGACCTCGCGGGCGCGCAACCCGGCCCCCGGGGCGGGCGAGGCGCTGGTTTCGAGGTCGTGGCGGGCGCGGGCGGCGATCAGGCGGGTGGCGACCGGGCGGAACGCGGCACCGGCCGCCCCCAGGAGGACGGCCGCCGCGCCCAGGATCAGGAGCCGCCGGCGGCTCAGCGTCCGTGTGCCTTCCACAGCGCGACGAAGGCCGTGATCGCCGCCACCCGGCGGCGCACGAAGAGGATCATGATGGTTTCATACGCCGACCAGGCGAAGTAGGCCAGGGTAACCGGCGTGTGCAGGTCGGGGACCAGGAACTGGGCGCCCCAGAGGATGAAGATCCCGGCCGCCTCGACGATGTGGAACGACATGTTCGACAGCAGCAGCATCCCGAGGAGCGACTGCGCGATCGTCAACAAGATCTCCTTGCGCTGCTGGGCGTCGAACGGCACGAACATCACGTGCCCCTGGCTCAGGCTGTAGACCGCCGGGATCATGGCCGCCAGCATCGTCCACTGGTTGATGTTGGCCGACACCATGTTCATCAGCGCCATCGACGCCTTGCCCCGCTGCCGCGCCCAGTACATGGCGCTGAGCTTCTCGGGGAACTCCGACAGGAACGGCGCCACCCACTGGATGAACAGGTACTCCGACACCCCGAAGTACACCGCGTACTTCAGCATGCTGTGCAGGAACGGCTCGGCCGACAGGTACAGCATGACGCCGCCGCCGATGAACAGGCCGACGATGACGGCGATCTGCGGCCGCTTCGGCAGGCGCATGATGCGGCGCGGGATCGCTTCGAGATCCTCGACGTGCTCGATGTCACGCGGCGGCACCTTCTGCAGCAGCCTGAGGTAGACGATGTACATCGCCAGGAGGACGACGGCGTCGACCAGCGTCAGGGTCGCCTTGGCATGGATGACGAAGAAGTACGCGATCGGCATGCCGAGCGACAGGACCTCGACGCAGTTCTCGTCGTCGAGGTTGATGCGCCGCATGAGCGTCCCCTCGCGCCGCCATGTCCCCCAGACCGCCACGCCGAAGATCAGCGGCCAGCCCAGGCCGACGAGGAGCCGCAGCGAGCCGGTGAAGTTGGCGGTCATGAAGTGCACCTGGCCCGACCAGGCGATCACCGCCTCGACGGCGAACTCCGGGAGCGCCTGCAGCCACGCCAGGATCGCCAGCGCCATGCCGCGCGACACCCAGAACTGGGCGCACTCGGCCCCCCAGGCGATGAGGAACGCCGAGAAGACGACCGAGGGGAATGGCCACAGTCCCTTGAGGAGGGCGGCACCGCCGGCGGCGCCCGCGCCCGACGCGGCGGCGGCCTGATCCGCCGTCCGATCGGCGGCCGGGGCGGCCGCGCTCAGCGACACCAAGGCCCGGCGGGCGCGCGCCGACGCCCCGAATCGCGGCATGTTCATGGGCCGGCGATCTTAGGCGGCGGCCGGAGGTGTGTCAACGCGGCCGCGGGCGGGGCGGTTCCGGGCGCGGCGAGTCGGAGCGCGGCTGCAGGCCGTGTCCCTGGATCGGCCCGCCGTCGGGGCCGAGCGCCTCGCCGGCGGAGACCAGGACCGTGCAGCCTCCGGGCAGCACGCGCGCGGTCTGGAACAGCCCCTTGCCGAACGTCGGCTCGCCGACGAGGGTGGCGCGGCCGGCGGCGTCGAGGCTGCCGGCGAGCCGCTCGGCGGCGCTGCCGGTCTGACCGTCGACCAGCACGGTCACAGGCTTGTTGGTGATCGCCCCCTCGCCGCGGGTGACGCGCGGGATGGCGCCACCGGGAGTGACGTCGACGCCGGCCTCCCTGCCGGGGCCGATCAGCATGTCGGCGACGGCGTCGGCCGATCGCGTCAGGCCGCCGGGATTGCCGCGCAGGTCGAGGACGATCCCCTCCTTCTCGCGCATGGCCAGGAGCGCCCGGCGCACCTCGGCGACCGCGTTCGGATCGGCGAGATTGGTGATCTGGATGTAACCCAGGTTCCCCGGCAGGTCGTCGGTCACGACCGTGCGGCCGTGCGGCCGCTGCCGACCGAGGCGGTCGGGCCCGGCCGGGCCGCCGTGGCGCGTCAGGAAGATCGCCGCGGTCTCCTCGGGATCGCGCAGCCGGGTGTACGGGTCGCCGAGCGATGCGAGCATCGCGGCGATGGCGCGGTGCGCGTCGGCCGGCGTCGCCAGCCGGCCCTGGTAGCGGGCGCGCCAGGCGTCCCAGTCCTGCCCCTTGAAGCGGCGATCGCGGTGCGTGTCGCGCGCGAACGACCACGCCTCGAGGTAGGCGAGATCCGGCAGCGCGGGCAGGTTGCCGGTGAGCGCCCGGCGCGCCTCGATGTTGCGGCCGAGACCCGCGAGGACGAGCGGGTACTGGCCGCGCGCCAGGTGGAAGTTGTCGGCCGGGTCGGCGACGAGGGCCGCCGCGTAGGCGCGCGCCGCGCCCTCGAGGTCGCCCTGCTCGGCGCGCGCCGCGCCGGCGAGCGCCAGCAGCTCGGCGGCTTCGGGATGGACTTCGAGACCGCGGCGCGCGGCGTCTTCGGCGTCGGCGGCGCGCCCGCCGCGCATGAGCGTAAGCGCCAGATCGACGCTCGCGGCGGTGCGCCCCGGATCGGCGTCGACGGCGCGCCGCAGCGCCGTGAGTCCGGCCTCGGGGTCGGCTGCGGCCCCGAGCAGCGCCTCGGCGAGGGCCGACTGCACGAGCGTGGAGCCCGGCGCCAGCCGCGCGGCCCGCCGCACGAGCCCGGCCATCTCCGCGTCCCGGCCGGCGAGCGCGGCGCAGCGCGCCAGCAGGAGGAGCGGCAGCGGATCGTCCGGCGCGGCGGCGACCGCGGCCTGCGCCTGCGCCGCTATCACGGCGAGCAGCGCCGGGCGGCGCGCCAGGATGTCCTGCGCCACGTCGAGGGTCCACGGGTCGGTCGGATCGGCGGCGAGGGCGGCGCCGAGGGCCGCCGCCGTTCCGTCCCAGTCGCCGGCGTCGGCGAGCAGCAGCGCCCGCCGGCGCGCCGCCGCGGTCGTCGCTCCCGCCGCGGCGGCGAGGGCGCGGCCGCGCGACCCACCGCCGGCGGCGGCGACGAACAGCGCCAGGGCGCGCGCGCCGTAGATGTCGTCGGGACGCCGCGCCGCCAGCGTCGCCCACGCCGCCTCCTCGGCCTTCGGATCGCCGGCGCGCCGCGCAGCCGCCGCCAGGTGGTAGAGCGCGAGACCGTCGTCGGGCGCGGCGCGCAGCACCCTCCTGAACTCGGCCGCGGCCGCGCGGTCATCGCCCAGGGCAAACAGCGCCAGCCCCAGGCCGCGGCGCGCCGCGACGCTCGAAGGGTCCAGCCGCAGCGTCGCGCGCCACGCCGCGGCGGCGCCGCGCGCGTCGCCGATCACGGCCAGCAGCCGCGCCTGCTCCGCCAGCAGGGCCGCCCGGTCCGGGCCGCCGCCCCCGGCCGCCGCCAGGGTCGCGCGCAGCGCCGCGAGGGCGGCGCGCACCTCGCGCAACTCCTCCCGGCGCAGCGCCGCCGCGCCGTCGTCGGGGCGCGCCGCGATGCACCGTCCCCAGAGGTCGATCGCGGCGTCGAGATCGCCGCGATCCTCCGCCAGACGCGCCTGGCCGGCGTACGCCGCGGCACGCGCCGGATCGACCGCGAGCGCCTGCGCGAACAGCGCCGCCGCCTCGGCCGCGCGCCCTTCGTGCCGGCGGGTCTCGCCCATGGAGATCAGCAGGTCGGGGCGGTCGCGGCCGGTGACGCGCGCCAGCGCCGGCTCGACGATGGCCACCGCCTCGTCGTACTGGTACCGCGATCGGAGGATCAGCGCCTGCCCGGTATACCCCTCCGGGCGCGCCGGATCGATGCGCACCGCCTCGACGTACGCCGCGGCCGCCTCGCCGGCGCGCCCCATCCGCCGCAGCGTGTCGCCGACGAGGATGCGGATCTCGAAGCGCCCGGGGTCGAGGCCGGCGGCGGCGCGATAGGCATCGAGCGCCTCGGGCAATCGCCCCGCCTGGCGCGCCTCGTTCCCGCGCCGCACCCAATCGATGGCGACCACGTCCCGGGCTTTCTCTTCGGGGGTTTCGGCACGCGCCGGATCGATCCCGGCGCCCAGCACGAGGACGGCGGTGGCGAGAAGACGGAAGGCCCGCGGGATGCGCGACACGGAGGCATGAAGGTACGGCGGCGGGGCGGTGAAGTCAACGACGCGGGCGGGCGACGCGGGCGGCGGGCGGCGGCCCCGGGGCCGCGGCGCGGCTCAGGCGGCGCGGGCGCGCGCCGTCTGGTCGACGAGCGCCAGGACCGCCTCGAGCTTGAACGGCTTGCTGAGGTAGGAGCAGCCGCTCCCCTGCAGGAAGCCCTGCGCCTCGGGGTTGATGACGTCGCCGGTCGAGAAGATGAAGCGCCCCTGCATCGCCGGGCGCTGGCGGCAGACCTCCTCGTAGAGGCCCTGGCCGTCGAGCCCGGGCATCTTGAGATCGCTCAGGATCACGTCGTAGGGCTTGGCGAGCGCCATGCGCAGGGCGACCCGGCCGTCGCGGGCGTGCTCGACCTCGTGCCCGACGCTCCCCAGGAGATCGCTCAGCAGCTCGGTGAGCACCGGCTCGTCGTCGACCACGAGAATCCGCAGCGGAACCGACCTGGCGGCGCGCGCCAGGAGCGCGGCCTCGGGGCGCGGCGCCGGCGCCCGCTGGCACTCGACCACGGGCAGCTCGAACGTGAAGCGCGAGCCCTCGCCGACCGTGCTTTCCACCGCCATCGTTCCCTGGTGGTCCTTGATGATCCCGAGCGACACGCTGAGACCGAGGCCGGTCCCCTTGCCGGGCTCCTTGGTGGTGAAAAACGGCTCGAACAGGCGGTGGATGCGGTCCTGCGGGATGCCATTGCCGGTGTCGGCGATCGACGCCCGCAGGCGGCCGTCGTGCATTCCGCTGGTCACGGTGAGCCGGCGCGGCCGCGGGCCGTTCGCCATCATCGCCTGGTGGGCGTTGTTCACCAGGTTGAGGACCACCTGCTGGACCTGGTGCGCGTCGAGCATGGTCGGCGGCAGCGACGGGTCGTAGCGCCGCTCGATCGCGATGTCGTCCACCTGCATCTGGTAGGCGCGCAAGTCGAGGACCGTCTCGATGACGTCGTTCAGGCTCTGCGGCGTCTTCTCGGGCCGGTGGCGGCGGGCGAACGATAACAAGTTTTGGACGATCTTCTGGCAGCGCACCGCCTCGTTGTAGATGCGCTCCAGGTGCTGCCTGGCCTTCGGATTGGTTTCGCTCGCCTGCAGGAGCTGGGTGAAGCCCATCACCCCGGACAGCGGATTGTTGAGCTCGTGGGCGACGCCGGAGATCAGCTGGCCGATGGCCGAGAGCTTGTCGGCCTGCATGAGCTGCTCCTGGGCGTGGCGCAGGCGCATCTCGGCGTTGCGGGCGAAATGGTCGAGCCGCTTGCGCTCGAGCAGGCGGGCCATCGGGCCGGCGAACAGCTCGAGCGCCGCCACCATCGCCGGGTCGCGCGTGGCGCGGTCGCGGCCGTCCTCGACCACGAGGCTGCCGAGGAACTCGCCGCCGGCGCCGCGGAACGGGACCACCAGGATGTCCTCCGCCACCGGCGGCGCCCCCGCGACCTGTCCCGCGGCCTGTCCCGCGGCCGATCCCGGCGCCGCGCGCAGCCCCGCGCGCGCCCGGCAGCCGGCGAGCGGCACCGCGAAGGCCGCGACGACGCGGTGCCTGTCGGAGAGCCAGGCGTCGCGCTCGGCCGCCGTGGGACGATGGGCGTGGAAGTGGTCGATGTCGGTGTTGTTGAGCCCGGCAAAGAACCACTGCTGGTCGCGGCCCTGCGAATCGGTGACCGTCAGGATCGCCCGGCGCGCGCCGTAGTGCTGCCGCAGGGCAGACAGGAAGAGCGCCGCGGCGGCGTGCAGATCGGCCTCGCGCTCGAGCCGCGCCGCCGCCATGGCCGAGGCGACGAGCAGCCGGTCGCGCGCCGCCGGCTCGCCGGCGGGCAGATGTGGACCGGTCGTGGCCTGTTCGGGGACGGCCATGGCTCCTTTCGCGACCGGGCCCCCGCGAGGCGGGGCCCTGCCGGCATATGGGCAACAGCGGCAATATAAATATGAAAGACCGCCGAATCAAGAATGTGGAATCAGAACAGGGCGGGAGAGGTCCGGCCGCGCCGGCGGCGGCGCGGTGATTTCAATCCTGTAACCGGATGTCGGGGCCGGGCGGACCGGCACCGCGTCAGGGCTGCTTCGGGAGCGGTTTCTTGAGCGCCTCGGCGATCATGTCGCGCGTCGCCTGGTCGTCGAGCAGCGCGTCGATCATCGCGGTGCGGCCGGTGGGGTCGGCCATCAGGCGCTCGATGATCTTCGGCCGCTGGCTGCCATCGACGACCAGCCTGTCGACGGCGAGGCCCTTGACCTTCATGTCGCCCATGAGGGTCTCGGCGATCTCCATCTTGGAGTCTTCGCTGGTCGTCAGGCGGTTGATGACGTTCTGCCTGGCGACGCTCTCCTCGAGCAGCCGGGTGATGATCTCGTCGCGGGTGGTCGGGTTCATCACCATCTCGTCGGTGTCCATCTTGCACGCGGCAAGGGTGGCGAGGGCCGCCACGCCCGCGGCCAGTGCGAACAGCGTGCGGAACGATATCATCGTTGTCTCTCCTCGGCGGTCGTGCGCCGCCATCACGCCTGGGCCGGTCCTGCCGGGGTCCCCTCCGCCCCTTCCTTCGCGGGCTTCCTGGCCTTCGCTTCGATGGCGGCAGCGGTGCGCCGGGCGCGCTGCAGGCGCTTGAGGCGCTTGCGCGTCTGCCGCTGGCGCAGCGGGGTCATCGAGGCCCCCTTGGCGGCCACCTTCTTCTTGACAACGTCGATCTTCGCCTTCAACTGGCCGGCCGTGGCCATCCCTCACCTCCTGAATACGCTCGTTCGGAAGGCCGGAATGGTAGTCGGGCCGGTCCTGCGCGTCAAGGACTTCCGGATCAGGACCTCCGGATCAGCGTGCTAGACTCGGCGCCGTGGAGCGCATCCTCCTTTTCGACATCGACGGGACCTTGCTGTCGATGGGCGGCGCCGCGCGCGAGGCGTTCACGCGGGCCCTCTCCGAGGCCTCGGGGCGGGCGGTCCGATCGGAGGGGACCGCCTTCGTCGGCAAGACCGACCCGCAGATCGCCCGCGAGCTGCTCGCCGGGCACGGGGTGAACGGCGCCGGACTCGAGCCGGCGATCCGCGAGACCATCCGGCTCTACCTGCGCTACTTCGAGCGCGACCTGCCCGCGGCGCGCGAGGCGCGGCTGCTGCCGGGGGTCGCCGCCCTCCTGGACGCGCTCGCCGCGCGGCCCGGCATGCGGACCGCCCTCCTGACCGGCAACGTCGAGGCCGGGGCGCGTCTCAAGCTGGGGCACCTGGGCATCGCCGGGCGCTTCGATTTCGATCTGAGCGCCTTCGGCAGCGACGACGCCGACCGTTACCGCCTGCCGGCGATCGCCCTGGACAGGGCACGCCGGCGGATCGCCCCGTCCATCGACGGCCGGCAACTGGTGATCATCGGCGACAGCGAGCACGACGTCCTGTGCGGCCGGTCGGTGGGGGCGCGCTCGGTGGCGGTGGCGACCGGCTGGACGCCGGCCGCGGTCCTGCGCGCCCTCGGCCCCGATCGCCTGCTTGCGGACTTCTCCGACACGGACGCGGTCCTCGCCGCCCTCGCCGGGGAGCCGTCGTGATGCGCCGCCTGCGGCCGATCGATTGGCTGGTGAAGGTGCCGCTCGGATTGGTCTGGTTCGGCGTGCTGGCAATCCTGGCGGTGCCGGTGCTGCTGTACATGACCGCGCTGTACTACATCGTGGGGCGGGTCCGCGTGCTGCGCTCGGGCGGCGGCTCCGACCGGGGCGCGTCGCGCACGGAGGCGGCCTGAGGCGGGCGCCGGCGGCGCGACGCCGGGCCGCCGCCGACGGCCCGTCTCAGGCGTGCCGCAGCTGCCGGAGGATCTCGCGCACGCTCGGGCGCTTGCCGTACATCAGCAGGCCGAGCCGCATCAGCGCCCCGGAGATCCGGATCGCCAGGTAGACGCCCGCCGCCAGGAGCACCGCCGCCACCACGACGTCCCACCACGGCACCTGGCCGGTCCCGAGCCGCAGCATCATCGTGATCGGGGCGGTGAGCGGGAACCACCCGAGGACCCGCGCCATCGTTCCGTTCGGGGCGTCGAGGATCCCCATCCAGGTGAACGCCGGCGGCATGATGGTCATGGTGGACCAGATCGCCGCCAGCTGCTGGCTCTCGCGGGCGTTCGATCCGAGCGCCGCGGTGCCGGTCATGAGGCTGCCGAGCATCAGGAAACCGAAGACGAAGAACAGCAGGCAGCCGAAGAACAGCTTGAAATCGAGAACCGCCAGCGCCGTCGCGGCGAGCAGGCTCGTCGCCATGCTGGCGACCGAGATCCAGACGACGAGCTGCAGCAGGCCGGCGGCCCCGAGGCCGAGGAGCTTGCCGAACAGCAGCTCGTCGGGCCGGATCGACGACAGGATCACCTCGATGACGCGGTTCTCCTTCTCCTCGGCGACGCCCTGCAGGAGGTAGCCGGCGCTCACCAGCACCGACATCAGGAACAGGATCGCGAAGACGCCGGGTATGGCGACCCGCGCGATGCGCCCGGCGACGTCGAGCGGCTCGATGGTCCCGTCGTCCTTGATGGTGAACGACCGGGTGGCGCCGCGCAGGATCGGCTGCTCGATGCGCGGGCGCAGCGCGGCGGGCACGATACCGGCCATGAGCGAGCGCCCCAGGAGCTTCTCGAGCGACTCGCGGGCGCGCGACCGGCCGAATCCGAACGAGGCGTCGGCCCGCTGGTAGGCCTCGATGCCCCCGGTCTCCAGGTAATCGCGCGGGATCACGTAGACCTTTTCGACCCGGCGCGCCTGCAGCGCCTCGAGCGCCCGATCGAGCGCCGGGTAGACCACGAGCCGCGCCGACCCGGCGGTCCGCTCGAGCATCGCCGCCGCCGTCTTGCCGGAGGCGGTGCCGCCGAGGCGCTTCGTCAGCTCGCGCATCGGCTGGTCGGCCCCTTCGGCGTCGAGCGTCGCGATCTCCTCCTCGTGGACGATGCCGGCCTCGTCCACGAGAGCCGACTCCTTCTTCTGGGCGCCGCTCTGGGCCATGAAGATCGCCGGCACCAGCGCCACGAGACCCATGTAGATCGACACGAAGAACGGCATCCCGAAGGTGACGATCAGGTACGAGCGCCGCTTGACGGTCGAGAGGAACTCGCGCTGGACGACGACCGCGATCTTGCTCACGCGCTTCCCCCCGCCTCGACCGTGCGGACGAAGATCTCCTCGACCGGCGTGCGCATCACCTCGAAGTGCTCGACCGGGATGCCCCGCTGCACCAGCAGGTCCATGAGATCGCGCGGCCGCGCCCCCGGCTTCAGGAAGACGCGGCTGAGGCCGCCGTGCCGCTCGACGCGGTCGACGACGGGGAGCGCGCCCAGGGCGCCGTCGGCGTCGACGAGCACCGAGGCCTCGCCCTGGCTGCGGCGGATCTCCTCGAGGTTGCCATACAGGACCAGCCGGCCGCGATGGATCATCGCCACCCGGTCGCACAGCGCCTCGACCAGCGGCATCTGGTGGGTCGACAGGATGACGATGCCGCCGGCGCGGCTGCGCTCCCTGAGGACGTCCTTCACGAAGACGGTGTTGATCGGGTCGAGGCCGGAGAACGGCTCGTCCATGACGACGATCGACGGGTCGTGCAGCAGGGTGCCGGCGATCTGGACCTTCTGCTGCTGGCCCTTGGATAGTGTGTCGACGCGGCGCCCGGCCATCTCGCCGAGGCCGAACGCCCCGAGCCAGCGCACCGCGCCGGCGCGCGCCGCGCCCCGGCCGAGGCCCTTGAGCATGCCGAAGTAGACGAGGACGTCGAGCACCTTCTCCTTGCGGTACAGGCCGCGCTCCTCGGGCAGGTAGCCGATGCGGTCGCGCTCGCGCGCGCCGATCGGCCGGCCATCGAGCAGGATCTCGCCGGCGTCCGGGGCGATGATGTCCATGAGCATACGGATGATGGTCGACTTGCCGGCGCCGTTCGGTCCGAGCATGCCGAAGACCTCGCCCGAGCCCACCTCGAACGACACGTCGTCCGCCGCCACGGTCGTGGCGTAGGTCTTTCGCAGGCGGGAGAAGGTCAGGGTCGGCATGGCGGCGGCGCATTATAGCCGCCCCCGGAGCGCGGTCGCCGGTTGCGAATTCCGGGCGGCAAATTTACAATAGTGCGGCCCCGGAAACCGCGTTGCTCAATATGGAACAGGCGCCGCGCGGCGCCCGCGTCCCCGGGGCCCCGGGGGACCAGGTCATGGAAGCGATCACCAGCACGCCCGCCGGCCCGCGGCCGGTGCGGGCCGCCCGGCAGCCGTTCCAGTACCCGCCGAAACGCGCCTTCGTCGAGCCCGACTGGCGCCGCCTCCCGGGCTACCGGGAGGTGACCGCGGCCGAGTGGGAGAGCGCCCTCTGGCAGCGCAAGCACACGGTCAAGAACCTGCGCGAGCTGGCGGCGGTCTTCGGCCCCCTGCTCCCCGAGTCGCTGGCGCTGGGGATCGGGCGCGATCAGCAGGAGCGCGCCACCATGTCGATCCTGCTGCCGCCGCAGATGCTGAACACGATGAACGAGACGGACCTCTGGAACGATCCCGTGCGGCGCTACATGCTGCCGGCGTTCGAGGAGCGCGACCCCGAGTGGCCGAGCCACCCGCGCGCGCAGCGCGACTCCCTGCACGAGGCGGATATGTGGGCGGTCGAGGGACTCACGCACCGCTACCCCACCAAGGTCCTGGCCGAGGTGCTGTCGACCTGCCCGCAGTACTGCGGCCACTGCACCCGCATGGACCTCGTGGGCAACGACGTCCCTCAGGTGCAGAAGCACCGCTTCACGGTGCAGCAGAAGGACCGCTATCAGCGGATCCTCGACTACCTCCGCCGCACCCCGTCGGTGCGCGACGTCGTCGTGTCGGGGGGCGACATCGCCAACCTGCCGATCGCCACGCTCGAGACGTTCGTCGCGGCGCTCATGGACCTGCCGAGCATCCGCGACATCCGCCTGGCGACCAAGGGGCTCATGGGGATCCCGCAGCATTTCCTGCAGGACGATGTCCGCATGGGATTGGAGCGGCTGGCGCGCAAGGCGCGCGAGCGCGGCATCGACATCGCCGTGCACACGCACGTGAACCACGCGCAGTCGCTCACGCCGCTGGTGGCGAAGGCGGTGCAGGCCCTGCTCGACATGGGGTACCGCGACGTGCGCAACCAGGGCGTGCTGATGCGCGGCGTGAACTCGAGCGCCGAGACCCTGCTGGAGCTCTGTTTCGCGCTCCTCGATCACGCGAAGATCATGCCGTACTACTTCTACATGTGCGACATGATCCCCAACGCCGAGCACTGGCGGCTGGCCGTCCACGAGGCGCAGCAGCTGCAGCACGACATCATGGGATACCTGCCGGGCTTCGCGACTCCGCGCCTCGTCTGCGACGTGCCGTTCGTCGGCAAGCGCTGGATCAACCAGCTCGCAGGCTACGACCGCGAGCGCGGCATCACCTGGTGGACCAAGAACTACCGCACCGGCATCGAGGCCGACGACGCCGAGGCGCTGAGCCGGCGCTACGAATACTACGATCCGGTCTACACGCTGCCCGAGGCCGGCAGGGCCTGGTGGCGCGCCCCGGGCGCCGGCGCCTGAGCCGCGCCTCCGGGCGGCCGGCGGTGCGCCCGGTTTGGCGGCGCGCCGGCTGTGGTACACTCCGCCCCCCTGAAATCCGAGCCGGGACGTGCGCCCATAGCTCAGTTGGATAGAGCGTCGGACTACGAATCCGAAGGTCGCAAGTTCGAATCTTGCTGGGCGCACCACCCTGCGGTCTCGCTCCTAGTGGTCCGGCCGTGATGGAATTCAATCCGATGCCCGCTGTCGCGGCGCTGGTCGCGACCCTCGCTCTGGCGGCCGGCGCGCCTCCGGCCACGCCGCCTGCCGCTGTCCCATCGGCGACGCCGGCAGCGCCGCCCGGCGATCCGGTGCGCGCGGGGCTCCTGCTCTTCAACGACCCGGCGATTTCCGGCGGCGGCAGGATCGCCTGCGCCACCTGCCACCCGCGCGGCGGCCACACCGACAACCGGACCTACGCGGGCCTCGACGTCGTTCCCGACGGCACGCCGGAGGGACGGAGCACGCCGAACCTGTGGGGCGCGCGTGACACCGGGCCGTATTCCTGGGCCGGCGACAGGACGCTCAGGGAGAGCATCCGCGGCGTGATCGTCGACCGGATGAAGGGCAGGGAGCCGACCGGGGCGCAGCTCGACCAGCTCGCGGCCTACGTGCTGTCGCTCGATCTCCCGCCGAACGTCAACCTGAACGCCGACGGCACGCCATCCGCGGCGGCGCCGGCGGCGGCGCGTCGCGGCTACGACGTTTTCCTGAAGGCCTCGTGCAATATCTGCCACGCGCCGCCGACCTTCTCCAAGGCCGACAGCGAGGACATCGGCAGCGGCGGCACGTTCGGCGTTCCCGCGCTCCGGGGCCTGTCGGGGACCGCGCCCTACTTTCACGACGGGCGGTTCGCGACGCTGCGCCTCCTGCTCCCCGCCAAGCTGAAGCTCCTCCGGGAGCTCGGCGTCACCGACGCGCTCACGAACGACGAGTTCGAGGACCTGCTCGCCTTCCTGAGCGTCCTCTGACCTCGTGCCGGGGGCGCGACGCGGCGCCGGGGCCCGCGGACGCCGCGCGGTGCCGGCTCCGCGATCGGCGCGGTGCCGGCTCCCCATCGCGGCCATTGCGACGTTCCACTCCGATGCGCCTTGCCGTAAGTTCGGCGCGCAGTCAGGCCGGTCCGGCGAGCAACGGCGTTTCGTTCCCGGGCCCTGCCCGCACCGGCCGCCCGGAAACGGGTCGCCGGGCCGGCCTTCGCTCTCATCCAGAAGGAACGAGGTGGACATGGACGGCGCGCCGATCTTCCACGGTCCGATCGCGCGTGACCACGGCGCTCCGATCCTCGTGCGACGCGCGGTCCTCTTCGGGCTGACGGCCGTCGCCTACCTGTCGGCCGCGCTCGTGTTCGTGGCGGCCAACCTCCTGATCATCGAGACCATGCCGCCACCCAAGGCGCTGACCGGGCCGCCGATCATCTTCCGGCCGCCCGCTCCCCTCCCGGGCGGCCCGGGAGGCGGCCCGGCCCCTCACACCACGGTCGCCGCGACGCCACCGGCGCCCTCCCTCCGGCCGCCGACGCCGCGGCCGACCGTGGTTCCCCTGCCGCCCCCGACCGACCCTCGCGCGGAGACCGACCACGTCGATGCCCCCGCGGCTGAAGGATGGGACTCCGGCGCTCCCGGCATGGACCCGTCCGGAGCAGGCGGCCCGGGGGGCGAAGGCGACGATGGCCGCGGAGGACCGGGCGGGGGCGGCACAGGGGGCGGCGGTCCCCCGGGGATCGGCGGCGGCGACCCGATCTACGACGAGGGCCATCCCGACATCACCCCTCCAATCCAGCGCGCGTCGCGCGCCTACCCGCGCTACCCCGAGCTGGCGCGCAAGGCCGGCGTGCAGGGAACCGTCGTGCTCCTCATCGTCATCGACCGGGATGGCCGCGTCGGCGAAATCGAGGTGCTGCGCACGCCCGACCCGCGCTTCGGCTTCGATCTCGCCGCCATCGAGGCGGTCAAGCAGTGGCGCTACCGCCCGGCGCTCCTCGGTGGCCGACCGGTGGCGGTGCAGGCCAGCGTCACCTTCGAGTTCACCCTCAGCCGCTGAGTCTTCCCGCGCACCTGCCGCGCGACCATGCCGCGCGCACGCCCACGGCTGCGACCGCCAACCGTCCGACACGCCGCATGCCGCGCCTTGCCTCCCGGGTTCCCGCCTTCATATTCACCGGGAGGAGGGCCGCCATGCGCCATACGATCCTGAAACCGGCGGCCGCGCTGCTCGCTGTCGCGTGCGCGGCCGGCCTGTCGGGTCTTCCGGCCGGCGCCGCGCCGCCGGACGCGAAGCCGGCCGTGCGCGACACCACCCGACCGGCATCGCGCTCCACCGAACCGACGCTGCGCAAGTACCACGTGACCGCCTCCGACGGCGGCATCATCCCGGGCCACATCAGGGTGAAGAGGGGCGAGAAGGTGCGCATCACCTTCGTCAGCCGGGACGACAAGTACTCGATCCGCTTCAAGGACTTCGGCGTCAAGGAGACCCTGACGCCCGAGCGCCCCGTGGTGATCGTGATCGCCCCCGGCCGCGCCGGCTCGTACGAGTTCCGCTGCGCCCGCGTCTGGGGCGTGAAGCGATTCGGCAACAACGGCACGCTCGTCGTCACCGACTGAACCTGCCTCACCGACTGGGCCGGCCCCGGCGCGGGCGGGGATGAGCCGCGCATCGGCGTGATAGACTGCGCCGCCGATGCACGCACGGGCTACCGGCGGCACCGCCGCCACGGCCACCCAGGATCAGCGCTTCATGCGCCGCGCCCTGCGACTCGCGCGGGCGGCGGCGCGGCGGGGTGAGGTGCCGGTCGGCGCGGTCGTCGTTGTCGGCGGCCGCGCGGTCGCCGGCGCCGGCAATCGCACCGTCGGCGACCGCGATCCGACGGCCCACGCCGAGGTGCTCGCCCTGCGAGGGGCCGGCCGGCGCATCCGGAACCACCGCCTGACCGGCGCCACCCTCTACGTCACCCTCGAACCCTGTCTCATGTGCTGCGGCGCGGCCGTGCACGCGCGGGTCGGCCGGCTGGTATTCGGCGCGCCCGATCCCAAGGTCGGCGCAATTTCTTCGCACTTCAGAAGGGGTGGCCCCGCAGGATTGAACCACCGGTTCGACTTCGCAGGAGGGGTTGGCGCCGCCGAGAGCGCCGTGATCCTGCGAGCGTTTTTTCGGGCGCGCCGCGGGCGGCGGCCCAAGTGATACCGATTCAGGGCCTTGGCGCCGCCGCGCTGCGGCCCGGTGATCGCCGGGCAACAGGCGTGGCATGGGCTTCGCACCTCGGCGCCGCCCGGCCATTTCGCCAGGAGGGCAACCGATGACACCGATGCGCCGTCTCGTACCGGGGTGTGCACTGCTCGTCGCTCTCGCCTTCGCCGTCCCCGCGCTCGCCGCGGACCCCGCGCACAACTTCGTCGGGGCGGACAAGTGCAAGATGTGTCACAACGCGGCCGCCAAGGGAGCGCAATTCACCAAGTGGACCGAGTCGCCGCACTCGAAGGCGTTTGCCGCCCTGGCGTCCGAGGAGGCGAAGAAGATCGCCACCGCCAAGGGGATCGCCGATCCGCAGAAGGCCGCCGAGTGCCTGCGCTGCCACGTCGCGGGGCAGGGCGTCTCCGCCGCCAGGCTGACCGAGAAGTACAAGATCGAGGATGGCGTGTCGTGCGAGGCCTGCCACGGCCCGGGCGGCGACTACTGGAAGATGGACGTCATGAAGGACCAGGCCAAAGCGACCGCAGCCGGCATGATCCTCCCCGACGAGAAGACCTGCGCCGGCTGCCACAACGCCGACAGCCCGACCTTCAAGGGGTTCGACTACAAGACCGCCCTGGCGAAGGTGGCGCACCCGAACCCGGCAAAGGGGGCCGGCAAGTGAAGGAAGCGGCTGCCGCCTCACCACGCCGCCGCTTTCTCAACTGGTTTCTCGGAACGTCCATGGGGGCGATGTGCGCCTCCATGGTCTATCCGCTGGCGCGCTACATCATCCCACCCGACGTGCCCGAGGCGCAGACGTCGCGGGTCGTCGCCGGCCACGAGGGCGACCTCAAGCCGAACGAGGGGAAGGTGTTCCGGTTCGGCGACCGTCCCGGCATCCTCGTCAGGCTGCCGGACGGTCGCTACCGCGCATACTCCGCAACCTGCACGCACCTGAACTGCACCGTCCAGTACCGCGGCGACGCCAAGCAGCTCTGGTGCGCCTGCCACAACGGCTTCTATGACCTGAACGGCCAGGTCGTCGCCGGGCCGCCGCCCCGCCCGCTCGACGAGTTCGTGGTCAACGTCGCCGCCGGCGAGATCGTGGTGACGCGGTCGTGAGCGATGGCGCGACCATCGCCGGTCGCCTGCGCTCGTTCCTCGAGGAACGGATGGGAGTCGGCGCCCTGGTCGACCTGGGCCGCCACAAGCGCGTCCCGCTGCACCGTCACACCCTCTGGTACTACATGGGCGGGATGACGCTGTTCCTCTTCGGGATCCAGGTCGCGACCGGCATCCTCCTGCTCCTCTACTACCGCCCCTCGGCGGACCAGGCGTTCGAGAGCGTGCAGTTCATCGTGACGAAGGTGCAGTTCGGGTGGCTGGTGCGCTCCATGCACTCGTGGTCGGCGAACCTGCTCATCTTTGTCATGTTCGCGCACCTCGCGAGCGTCTTCTTCATGAAGGCCTACCGCCGTCCGCGCGAGGTCACATGGCTGACCGGCGTGGCACTGATGGGGCTGATGATGGCGTTCGGCTTCTCGGGCTACCTCCTGCCCTGGAACAAGCTCGCCTTCTTCGCCACCCAGGTGGGCACCGAGGTGGCCGGCGCCGTCCCCGTCGTCGGGCCGTTCATCATGCGCCTCCTGCGCGGCGGCGAGCAGGTGACAGGGGGTACGCTGACGCGCTTCTACGGCTTCCACGTGGCGGTGCTCCCGGCCCTCACGACCGTCGTCCTCGGTGTGCACCTCCTGCTGGTCCAGAAGCACGGCATGAGCGAGCCGCCGTCCGTCATCGAGGCCCGGCGTCGCAGCGGCGTGCCGGCGAAGAGCATGGCCTTCCTGCCGCACTTCGCCATCCGCGACGCCATCGGCTGGTGCGCCGCGATGGCGATCCTCGCGGGGCTGGCGGCGATCTTCCCGTGGGAGCTGGGCGAGAAGGCCGATCCGTTCGCGCCGGCGCCCGCCGGCATCCGGCCGGAATGGTATTTCTGCTGGATGTTCCAGGCGCTCAAGATCCTCCCGGGACACATCCTCGGGATCGAGGGCGAGCTCATCGGCATCTTCGCGATCGGGCTGCTGGCGGCGCTGGTGCTGCTGGTGCCGTTCATCGACCGGACCCCCGGCCCGGGCGATCTTCGCAGCCGGCTGATCAACATCGCCGCGCTGGCGGTCCTGGCGATCGCGGGCGTGCTGACCGTGCTCGCCTACATGCCGGCGGCGGGGGGACCGTCATGAGCCGCCGCGCGGGTGCTCTCGCGGCGGCGGTTCTCGTCGCCGCTCTCGGCGCCGTGCGCGGCGCGGGCGCGGCCGAGGTCTCGAAGCCGCTCCAGGGTCTCCTGCCGACCGAGACCTCGTGCGTCAAGTGCCACGCCGAGCTCGACGGCGAGTGGGGTGAGCCGACGAAGCACACCGGCGAGGACGTGCACTTCGGGCGCGCCCTGTCGTGCCATAACTGCCACGGCGGCGACCCGACGGCCGGGTTCGACGGCGATTCGACCCTGGCCCACTCGCGGGCGAAGGGCTGGACGGGGAAGCCGGCGCGCAAGGACATCCCCGCCTTCTGCGCCCGCTGCCATGCCGACCCCGAGTTCATGAAGCGGTTCGACCCGCACACCCGGGTCGACCAGCTGAGCGAGTACCTCACCTCGGGCCACGGCCGCAGGTTGAAGACCGGCGACGACAAGGTCGCGGTCTGCGTCGACTGCCACGGCGCCCACGGTATCCGCAAGGTCTCCGACCCGCAGTCGGCCGTTCACCCGACGCGGCTCGCCGACACCTGCGCCCGCTGCCACGCCGACAAGTCGCTGATGTTCTCGTACGGCCTGCCGAGCGAGCCTCCCGAGGACTATCGCAGGAGCGTGCACGCCAGGGCGCTGTACGACAACGGCGATCTCTCGGCCCCCACCTGCAACGACTGCCACGGCAGCCACGGCGCGGCGCCCCCCGGCGTACAGAACGTCTCCGCGGTCTGCGGCTCGTGTCACACCCGCGAGGCCAGCCTCTTCCGCGAGACCGAGGCCAAGCGCCGCATCGACCTGAGCGACTGCAGCCAGTGCATGGTCTGCCACAGCAACCACGCGGTGCTCAAGCCGACCGACGACATGGTAGGCGTCGGCCCGCGGTCGACCTGCACCACCTGCCATTCCGAGGGCGATGCGCAGTACGCCGCCGCCGACACCATGGCGAAGAGCCTGGCCGGCGTGCAGGCGCGGCTGGCCGAGGCGCGCGACCTGCTCGACGGCGCCGGCCGCGCCGGCGTCGAGGTCGGGCCCGACCGCTTCGCCCTGCAGGCCGCCCAGGACCACGTCGTCGAGGCGCGCGTCCTGGTGCACAGCTTCGACCTCGAGCGCTTCCAGGCGGCGACCGCGGAGGGACAGAAGGTGGCCGATGCCGGGCTCGAGGCCGGGCACCGCGCCTTCGACGAGCTCCATTTCCGGCGCAACGGCATGTGGCTCTTCCTGGTCGTGGTGGTGGCTGTGATGATTGCCCTCGGACTCAAGGCGCGCGAGCTCAGCCGCCGGGATCCTGCGTGACTCGCCGGGCCGCGGCCCTGCTCCTGCTGGCCGGGCTGCCCTTCCTGGCCGGGCCGATCACACCCGCCGACGCGGCGGGCGCCGACGACTGCCTCATGTGCCACTCGGACACGGCGCTCGAGATGGCGCGCGGCGGCCGCACTGTTCCACTCTTCGTTGATGCGGCGATCCTGAGACGATCGATCCACAAGGACGTCGGCTGCACCGACTGTCACGCCGGGTTCAAGGCCGAAGACCTGCCGCACGCGAAGCGCATCCGGCCGGTCGACTGCGGCTCCTGTCATGGCGGCGTCGAGGCGGCGCACCCGTTCCATCTCGTGCCGGGCGAGGGCGGGGCGCGGCTGATCGAGGGCATCGACTGCGTCTCCTGCCACGGCGGTCACGACATCGCCGCGGTCAAGGGCGAGGGGTCGCCGCTCTCCGTCGGGCACCGCGTCGATTTCTGCGCCCGCTGCCACCGGGAGGTCACCGACCACTTCCGGGCGTCGGCCCACGGCCGCGCCCATACCGCGAAATCGCCGGGCGCGCCCGAGTGCCTCACCTGCCACCAGGGGGCCGTCACCCTGAAGCAGATGCCCGAGGACGGCGCCGCCCTCAAGGTCGCCCAGGAGAAGGCCTGCCTGTCGTGCCATCTCGACAACCCCGATGTGCGCGCCCGCATGGGGCCGCAAGCCCGCTTCATCGCCGCCTACGAGGAGGGTGTCCACGGGTCGGCTCTGCTGCGCGGCAACGACCGGGCCGCCAACTGTGTCGACTGCCACGGCAGCCACGAGATGGAGCATGCCTACGTCGGCAGCGCCCGGGTGAACAGGCACAACATCCCGGATACATGTGGCTCCTGCCACGCGGAGATCGCCGCGACCTACGCCGGCGGCGTGCACGGCGCGGCCCTGGCCCGCGGCAACTCGGAGGCCCCGGTCTGCACCACCTGCCACGGCGAGCACGACATCCTGAAGACGAAGGACCCGCGCTCGCCGGTCGCCCCGGCCAACGTCTCGGCGCAGGTCTGCTCCCCCTGCCACAACTCGGTGCGGATGGAGCGCAAGTATGGGATCGCCTCCGACCGGTTCAGGACCTTCTCGGACAGCTACCACGGTCTGGCGCTGCGCGGCGGCGACGTCGAGGTGGCCAACTGCGCCTCGTGCCACGGCACGCACGACATCAGGCCTTCGTCCGACCCGCGCTCGGCGGTGAGCAAGGCGAACCTCGCGGCGACCTGCGGCCGCTGCCACCCGGGCGCCAACGAGCGCTTCGGTGTCGGCGCGGTGCACATCGTTGCCGCCGATCCGGATGAAAGATGGCTGGTCTGGATCCGCAACGGGTACCTGGCCCTCATCGTCGTGACCATCGGCGGGATGGCGGCCCACAACATCCTGGATTTCGCGCGCCGCGGGCGGCGGCGCATCCGCCGGCGCACCGGCATGGAGGCGCCGGCGCACGAGGCGAACGGACGCGCCCGGCACCTCAGGATGACACTGAGCGAGCGGCTGCAGCACGCCGCGCTGCTCACGAGCTTCATCGTGCTCGTCGTCACCGGCTTCATGCTGCACTACCCGGACGCCTTCTGGGTCCGCACGCTGCGCCGCCTGCACGACGGCATCTTCGCGTACCGCGGCGCGGCGCACCGCACCGCCGGCATCGTCCTGATCGCGGCGTCGTTTTTCCATCTGTACTACCTCGCCTTCACGACGCGCGGCCGCGGCTTCCTGCGCGACATGGCGCCCGGCCGCCACGACCTCCTCGACGCCCTCCGCACGGTGCGCCACAACCTCGGCCTCACGCCCGACCGGCCGCGCTTCGGCCGCTTCGGCTACGTCGAAAAGAGCGAGTACTGGGCGCTCGTCTGGGGGACGATGGTGATGGGCCTCACCGGCCTCATCCTCTGGTTCGAGAACACCTCCATGGGCTTCCTGACCAAGCTCGGCTGGGACGTCGCCCGCAGCGTGCACTTCTGGGAGGCCTGGCTCGCGACGCTCGCCATCCTGGTGTGGCACTTCTACTACGTCATCTTCAATCCCGACGTGTATCCCATGAGCACCGCCTGGCTGACCGGCTACATCAGCGAGGAGGAGATGCTCGACGAGCACCCCCTCGAGCTGGAGGAGATCCGGAGACGGCGGCTCGAGGAGGCGGTGCGTGCGGCGGCGACGGCGGCGGAGCCCGCGGATCGCGGGCGCCCCGCCTCCGGCTAGAATCGACGGCGCGGGAGGCCCACGTGACCGATACGGAGAATCCGCACACCGGCCGGCCCGGCGGCCGCCGCACCGCCATCCTGTGGCTCACCCGCGGCTTCTTGTCGCTGTGGGCGGTCGGGGCGGCGTCGCTCGGGATCGGCTTCCTCAAGGCGCCGGCGCGCGAGAAGCGGCCCGGCGAGGGGCTCGTCGACGCCGGCACCCTGTTGTCGCTGCCGGTCGGCGGCGCGCGTTTCGTCCGCCACGGCGCGCGGCCGCTGTTCGTGGTGCGCGTCTCGGAGACCGAGGTGGTTGCCCTCTCGGCGATCTGCACCCACCTGCACTGCGTCCTCAAGTGGGACGACGCCGGTGGGCGCCTGCTCTGCCCGTGCCACTCCGGGTCGTTCGACCGCACCGGCAACGTCCTTGCCGGGCCGGCGACCCGGCCGCTGCCGCAGCACCGCGTCGAGATCCGCGACGACGCGATCCTCGTCCGCACCTGAGGGGAGGACGCCGATGGCCCCCGCCGACCCGACGCCCGCGGACCCGACGCCCGCCCGTCGATCCCTCGCCGCCTGGCTCGAGGCGCGGTTCAACCTCACCGAGATGCTCGCCTTCCTGGCCTCCTTCGGGGTCTTCCCCGCCGAGCTCGACACGACGCGCCCGTTCCGCGAGGCGCTGCACGACGCATGGCGGCGGCCGCTGCCGTCGTACGCCCGCTGGCCGCGGGTGCTCGGGCTGCTGTCGTTCCTCCTGTTCCTGTTCCTGGTGACGACCGGCGCGCTGCTCGCCTTCTACTATCAGCCGACCGAGTCGGAGGCCTACCGCGCCGGCACCGCCATCGTGCGCGACGTCACGTTCGGCTGGTTCATCCACCAGATGCACCGCTGGAGCGCCCGCCTTCTGCTCGTCATCCTGGCGGTCCGCCTGTGGCGCTTCTTCTTCCAGGGGACGTACAAGGCGCCGCGCGAGGCGGTCTGGATGGCGGCCGTGGTCACGTTCCTCGCCGCGACCCAGGCCGATCTCACCGGACGTCTTCTGACCTGGACGACCACCGGTTACTGGACCACCGTGCGGGCGCTCGAGGTGATCCACGCCCTGCCGGTGGTGGGGCCCACGCTGATGTTCCTCGCCGGCGGCACGACACCCGACTCCCTCTTCCTGACCCGCTTCTACGTGCTGCACATCGCCATGCTGCCGGGGGCCCTGCTCCTGCTGTTCTACCTGCACTTCAACGGCGTGCGGCGCGTCGGCCTGTCGCACGCCGAAACCGAGGGCCGCGCCAGAGGCGAGACAGCCCGCGTGCAGATGATCAACATGATCATCCTGGCGGCGCTGGTGTTCGGCGGCCTGGTGACGCTGGTCACGCTGGCGCCGACCCCGTTCGAGCCGGCCGCCGACCCCGCCCTCACGCCGCAGGGGATGCGCCCGCCCTGGTATCTCCTGGCGCCGCACGCGATCATCGAGATGACCCCGTCCATGTTGCCGCGCTGGGCGGGCGGCCTGGTGGTCGAGACTATCCTGCTGCTCATCCTCGTGCTGCCGTTCCTCGACACGTCCGCCGGACGATCGCTGCGCGACCGGCGCATCGCGGTCGCCGCCGGCATCGTGGTGCTGGCGTTCTGGCTCGTGCTGACCTGGCACGGCTACGCGCTCGAGGTGCGGCGATGACGGGCGGGGCGCTTCTGGCGGCCGCCGCCCTGGCGCTCGCTGCGGCGGCGGCACCCACCGCGGCGGCCGACCCGCCGGCCGGCGGCGCGCCGCGCGTCCTGTGCGGCGTCTGCCACCCCGACGTCCGCGTCGAGTTCGAGCAGGGTGTCCATGCCGGCGAAGGGTTCGACTGCACGTCGTGCCACGGCGGCAACGCCGCCGCCGCGACCATCGAGGCGGCGCACCGCGCGCCCTTCCGCGGCACGCCGAAGCGCCGCGACATCCCGGCGCTGTGCGCCGGCTGCCACGCCGACCTGGCGAAGATGACGCCGTACAACATCCCGGCCGACCAGTACGCCCTCTACCTGACGTCGCAGCACGGCCGGCGGCTGGCGAAGGGTGACGAATCGGTGGCCGTGTGCACCGACTGCCACGGCGTGCACGACATCCGCCGCGAGGACGACCCGAAGAGCAGCGTGTTCGCGCGCAACGTCCCGACGACGTGCGGCCGCTGCCACGGCGCCCCGCCGCCGGGCAGCCCCGACGGCGCACCGCCCGTCGAGGGCAGCCCGTTCGCCGACTACCAGGTCGGGGTCCATGGCCAGGCCTTTCTCGCGCAGGCCAACGGCGCCGCGCCGACCTGCGCCTCCTGTCACGGCTCGCACGGCGCCGCCCCCCCGGGGATCGGTGACGTCGACAAGGTCTGCGGCCATTGCCACGCCACCGCCCGCGCCTACTACCGCGAGGGGCCGCACGCCCGCGCGCTGCGCGAGGGCACCGGTCCGGAGTGCGCCCACTGCCACGGAAATCACCGCATCGCCCCGGCCGACATCGCCCTGCTCGACACCGCCTGCGCCGCCTGCCACGAGCCCGGCTCGGAGATGGTCAAGGTGGCGGGCGGCATGAAGGCCCTGATCGCCGGCGCCCGGGACGAGATCGGCCGCGCCCGCGCCGCGGTCGATCGCGCCGCCGCCATCCCCCTGTACGTCGAGGACTACCAGGCGCGTCTCGAGGAGGCCCACACGTCGCTCGTGCAGGCCTCCCCTGTGGTGCACGCCCTCGACGTGCGGCAGGTCGAGCCGCTCACCGAGCGCGCCCGCGGCATCGCCAAGGAGGTCGAGTCGGAGATCAACGGCAAGATGGGCGAGCGCTGGTGGCGCCGTGTCGGCCTGCTGCTGTTCTGGTTCTATCTCGGCCTGACCCTGGCGGTGCTGTTCCTGATCCGCCGCCGCGCCCTCGAGGGCGATCCACGGTGAGCGACGCCACGGCGCCGGTCGCGCGGCGCTCGGTGCGGTTCAAGGCCTTCGGCCTCGTCGGCGGGATGCTCCTGGCCGTGGGTCTCGTGGCCATGTTCAGCGCCGTCGAGGTCAGCAGCCGGCCGCAGTTCTGCGGCTCGTGCCACGTCATGAAGCCGTACTACGAGTCGTGGAAGGAGTCGTCGCACCGGAACGTCGCCTGCGTCGAGTGCCACATCGCCCCCGGGGTCACCGCCGAGATCCGCAAGAAGTACGAGGCGCTGTCGATGGTGGCGCGCTACTTCACCGGCACCTACGGCACCAACCCGTGGACCGAGATCGACGACGCCGCCTGCCTGCGCTGCCACGAGCGCCGGCTTCTCGCCGGCCGCGAGCTGTTCGGCGACGTCCTGTTCGACCACGCGGCCCACCTGTCGGGCATGCGGCGTGGCAAGACCCTGCGCTGCACCTCGTGCCACTCGCAGATCGTCCAGGGGAGCCACATCGCGGTCACCGCCACCACCTGCCTCCTGTGCCACTTCAAGGGCCAGCCGTCGAACACCGGAACGGCGCGCTGCTCCCTGTGCCATCGCACTCCCGACAAGGTCATCCGCCGCGGCGCCCTGACCTTCGACCACGGCGAGGTGGCACGCTACGGCATGGAGTGCACCAGTTGCCACGTCCGCCCGGCCGGCAGCGACGGGGTCGTGCCGCGCGAGCGTTGCCTCACCTGCCACAACCAGCGCGACCGGCTGGACAGGTACGACGAGACCGAGGCGCTGCACAACATCCACGTCACCGGGCACAAGGTCGACTGCCTCAACTGCCACCTGCACCTCCAGCACGTCGGCGAGCCGCACATCGTCGAGGCCGGGGCCGGCGGGGGGTGCGGCTCCTGCCACCGCTCGGGCCACTCGCCGCAGCAGGCCTTCTACGCCGGCAGCGGCGGCCGCGGCGTCGAGCCGATGCCCGACCCGATGTTCCTGGCGGGGGTGCGCTGCGAGGGCTGCCACGTCCCGGTCCCCGGCCTCGAGGAGGAAACCCGCCGCGCCGCGGCGATGGCCTGCATGTCGTGCCACGGCGCGCGCTTCAACGCCATCTACGAGTCGTGGCAGCGCGGCCTGCACGCGCGCACCGCCGGGCTGCGGCGGCAGATGGACGAGACGACCGCGGCCCTGCGGGGCGCCGCGGGAGGCCGGGGCGCCGCGGGCGGTGCGGGCGCCGCCGGGGCCGCGCTCACCGACGCGCGCCACAACCTCGACCTGGTGGTGCGCGCCCGCGGCGTGCACAACATCCGCTACGCCCACGCCCTGCTCGCGAAAGCGCACGACGGGATGAACGACGCGCGCCGGGAGCGCGGACTCGCGGCGATGTCGAAGCCCTGGCGGGACATGCCGTTCCCGTCCCCCTGCTTGTCGTGCCACCTGTCGATCGAGGAGGAGCACGGCACGATCTTCGGCCGCGCCTTCACGCACGGCCCGCACGTCCTGGACGCGAAGATCGAGTGCGAGACCTGCCACCGCCCGCACGCCGATCGCCCGAAGGGCGAGATCGTCCGCTTCACGGCGGCTGGCTGCGAGTCGTGCCATCACAAGGGGATCGACGCCGCGACCGACTGCCTGTCGTGCCACGCCGGGATCACCGGCCGCAAGGTGCCGAGCGCGCGCGGGCCGTTCGATCACGCCCTGCACCTCGACGCCGCCGGGCTCTCCTGCGACGCCTGCCACGAGGCCTCGCCGGCCGGCCCGGTCCGCTTCAGGAAAGAGGCCTGCGCCACCTGTCACGAGGGTTGAGCCCCCGGATGCAGCCGTTGATCACCGGCGGGCGCTCGATCCCCGACCTGGTCCCCGCCTGGCTCGCGGCGGCGACCCATCTGGTTTACGCCTGGACGGCCGTCGTGGTCAACAACTGGGGACGTTTCGGGATGCCGATCCGGGGCTGAGTCTCACGACCCTCCGAGCGGCAGGAGCCACACGACGCGCACGGCCTCGCTCCCCGGGTTGGTCTCCCCGAGGCCTGCGTTCGAGTAGTGGGCGACTCCGATGCCGAGGCGCGTCGCGCCGACCCGCCAAGTCAGCTCGATCGAGGACCGGAACTCGAGGTGCCATCCCAGCCCGATGCCGCCGTGATCGAGGTAGATCGCCGCGCCGAAGGCGGGCGTGAGCACCAGTCGGCGCCCGAGGGGAACATCCACGAACCCGCCGAAGCCGAAGAAGCGGTCATTGCCGGTCGCCTCGGCGGCGAGCCATGGTGACGGCCTGAACCGCCCGGCCGCGTAGCGGTACTCGAACGAGAGCAGGCCGCGTGGATCGGGATCGACGATCTCGACGGCCCCGATGCCGAGGACAATCGACGAGGCTCCGGCGGCGGTCCCGGGCGCGGCATCGGGCGGCGCGTCTGAATCGCCGGCGCTGGCGCTGGCGCACGCAAGCGCCGCCACGAATCCGGCGGCGATGCCGCGCCGGAGGCGACCGGCGCCGCCGCTCACACGAACAGGGCGTCGAGCAATCCGTCGAGGGCGGCGTTGGCGCGGTCGAACCGCCCGGGCTCCCACAGCATGACGTCGGCGCGCTGGATGTGCGGCCCCTCGGCGATGTCGGCGAAGCCGTGGCGGATCATGTCCTGCGCGATGTCGCCGGTCACCTCGAGGTGGAACTGCAGGCCCAGGACATGCCGGCCCCACGCGAACGCCTGGTTCGGGCAGGCGTCGCTTGACGCCAGATGGACCGCCTCGGACGGCAGGTCGAAGGTCTCGTCGTGCCAGTGGAACGCGAGGATCTCGGCCGGCATGGCGGCGCCGAGCGGCAGCCGCTCGGCCGCCGGCGCGCGGCGCACCGGGAACCAGCCGATCTCCTTCGCCGGCGCCGCGCTCACGCGCGCCCCGAGCACCTCGGCGATCATCTGCGCCCCGAGGCAGATGCCGAGCACCCGCTTCCCCGATCGGACGGCGGCGGCGACGAGCGACTTCTCCGGCGCGAGCCAGGGGTGCGCGGCTTCGTCCTTGACGCTCATGGGACCGCCGAGGACCACCAGCGCATCGAATCCGGCCGGCGGCGGCAGCGGCTCGCCGTCGCCGAGGCACGTGCGCGCGATCTCGTGACCCCGGGCGCGGGCCCAGCGCTGGATGCTGCCCGGCCGTTCGTGGCGGACATGCTGCAGGCAGTGGATCCTCATTCCCGATCTCCGGCGGCCGGGGGTGGCGGGCCCCCGCGGCGAGGGGAGATTGTGGCACCGGCCGGCGGCGGTCGCAATGACCCGCCGGCGAGATCCCGCGTCAGGTTTCGGGCGCGGGCGCGCACCGGCTCGTAGACGGCGTTGAGGTCGGCCGCCGGAATCGCCGCCGCCGCGGCCTGCGCCTCCGGCGCCGTGCCCTGCGCCCCCGGCGCGGCGCTCGCCGCGCCCGCCGCGGCGCCGGCCGCCAGATCGCCGAACAGAGTCTTCCCGAGGGGCGACTCGAGCGGCGGCGCGGCCTTGCGGTCCCCCTCCCCGAGCACCCCTTTGGTCGGCGCTTGTACCTTCGCGGCGGCGCGCGCCCGATCGAGCGCCGCCGCCGCTCCCCCGCGATCGCCCGCCTCCCAGAGCAGGTAGCCGGCGAGGAACGGCGCATCGACGCTCTTCGGGTTGGTGCGCGCCGCGTCCTCGAAGAAGCGGCGCGCTCCGACCGGATCGCCGCGCACGATCAGCACCTCGCCCAGGCGGACGAGCGGCCCGGTCTCCTCGCCGTTGATGTCGTGGGCGCGGCGCAGGTGGATCTCGGCCTGCGCGATGTCGGCCGCGCCCCCCGAGCCGGGCGACGACAAGAGCGCGCCGAGGGCGAGATGGCCGCGGGCGCTGTGCGGGTTGACCGCCACGAGGCGCCGGAACTGATCGCGGGCCTCGTCCGGACGGCCGGCCTCCGCCAGCACCTGACCGAGGTAGTAGAGCGAGTCCTCGTGCGCCGGATCGATCGCCAGCGCCTCGCGGTAGGTGGTCTCGGCGGCGGCGAAATCGCGCTTCATCCGCAGCGCCGTCGCCTGCTGGAATGTGCGCCAGAAGCGCACGACGGCGGTGCGGTCGCGCGGGCCGCCGGCCGCGATCAGCGGAGGTTCGCCCTCGACCAGCGTGACGACGGCGTTCGCCGGCAGCCCCGCGAACTCATCCGTGCGGCCGCCCGGCCAGGCGATCGTCAGGCGGTCGATCTGCGTCGCGGCCCCCAGGCCGAAATGCGCCTCCCCCGGCGGCGACTGGCTGAGATACGACGGGCCGGCGCCGACGACGCGCATCCGGGTGATCCCGCCGGTCGTCACGCGCACCACCGCCCCCTCGGCGAAGGCCGGCGTGCGGCCGCCGGAGGCCGGGGCGCGCGCCGGCCCGCGCGTCACCACCCGCAGCCAGGCGCCCCCGTTGCCGTCGTTGCGCAGCAGCCGCGCGCGGCCGCCGTTCACCAGCACCGCCAGGTCCTCGTCGCCGTCGCCGTCGTAGTCGGCAGCGGCCGCGCCGCGGCCGACGTGCTCGGAGGTCCACGCCTCGCCCGCGGCGCCGCCGACCTCGAAGTAGCCGCGCTCCCCGCCGCCGTTCCAGAACAGCAGGCCGCGCATCGGCACCAGGAGCGCCGGATCGTCCTCGCGCTGGAAGGTGCTGCCGTTGATGGCGTAGAGATCGAGCCGGCCGTCGTTGTCGATGTCGAAGAAGCCGGCGCCCCAGCCGATGTAGTCGAGGGCGATCTGCCCCAGGCCGTGCTGGTCGGCCTCGTCGAGGAAGCGCACCGGCGTCTCGGCGGTCGCCGGCATGGCCCCCTCCTGGTTGACGTAGAAGCCGTTCTCCTGCGCCAGCCAGTGGGTGATGAAGATGTCGAGGTCGCCGTCGTTCTCCCAGTCGCCGATGCCGAGCCCCATGGCGCCGCGATAATCGGCCACCCAGGCGGCGTGGCTGATGTCCTTGAAAGTCCCGTCGCCGCGGTTGTGGAACATGGCGTTGTCGGAGACGTCGTTGGCCACGTACAGGTCGGGGCGCCCGTCGCCGTCGAAGTCGGCCCAGGCCGCCGACAGCGACCGCCCGGTGGGATTATCGACACCCGCCGCCCGGCCGACCTCGCGGAAGCGGCCGCCGTCGTTGCGGTAGAGCAGGTTGCGCTCGGGCTCGTAGGTCGAGGGATTGAGCGTGTACGGCACGCTCGCCTGGTACTGCAGCGACGCCCGGCCGGCGAGGGCGGCGTCGTAGCGGTAGCGGACATAGCCGCAGACGTACAGGTCGAGATCGCCGTCGCCGTCGTAGTCGGCCCACGAGGCACCCGACCAGAAGCCGTCGGCGCCGCCGAGACCGGTCTCCCGGGTCGCGTCGGCGAAGGTGCCGTCGCCGCGGTTGCGGTACAGGATGTTCGTGCCGTAGCGCGTGACGAACAGGTCGAGATCGCCGTCGCCGGCGGCGTCACCCCACGCCGCCCCCATGCCGTGGCCGCCGGCGCCGACCCCGGCCGCCGCGGTGACGTCGGAGAAAGTGCCGTCGCCGTCGTTGCGGTAGAGCGCCGACCGCGCCGGCGATCCGCCGGGCGCGCCGGGGCCGGCAGGGAGCGGCCCCGCCATGTTCACCAGGAACAGATCGGGATCGCCGTCGCCGTCGTAGTCCCCCCACGCCAGGCCGGAGCCCATGTCTTCGGGGAACTGCGTCGAGCGGCGCCCCTGGAAATGCTCGAAGACGATGCCGGCTTCGGTGGCGACCTCGGTGAAGCGGATCTCCGGAACGTCGGCCGGAAGGGCGCGGTCGAGATGGCGGGTGATCTCGTCGGAAGTGTCGCGCTCCTCGCCGGCGGTGTAGGGGCGCGCGCGCGCCCGCAGCAGGAAGACCGCCGTCAGGGCCGCGACCAGGAGGAAGGCGGCGAGGGCCAGCAGGCGGCGCGCCCGGCGGCGGTAGCCGGGGCCGCGGCCGGCGCGCGCCGCGCCGGTCACCGTACGGCGCGGCGCAGGGGCGCGCGTACCTCGATGACCGCCTCGGCGCGCGCCATCTCGGTAATCGGCGCGGTCAGGCCCGCCGCTTCGCCGAACATGAAGTTCAGGAGGTACTGGTCGATCTTCCGGTACAGCAGGCGCGCCGTAACCAGGAGCCGCCCCGTGGCCGCGGGCGTCGCAAACGTGTACGGCTTCTCGTCGCGCGGCGGCTGCGCCGAGTCGCCGGCGTCACCGGGGCAGCGGAACAGGTAGTCGGCGGTGTCCGAGAACCCGGGGAAGAGCGAGCGCCGGTAGCGCACCCCGACCATCTCCCAGAGGTTGTGGCGGTCGATAAGGTTGCCGTACTGGTCGACCGGCTCGGCCTTGAACATGAACGAGCCGGGCTTGATGAAGCGCCGCTCGTTGACCGTCCCCGACTCGTAGATCACGGCTCCCGCCGCGTCGGTCACGACGATCTCGACCCATGACTGGATGATGTCGAGCGGTCCGGTCGGGAAGTCGTGCCCGACCTTGTTGGAGGTGACCACCGCCTTGAGCGCGATCTCGCCGCCGGGCGCGACCTGCGCCGGCGCCAGGATCTCGAGGGCCACCGCCGGGCCGCGCGCCCACTTGTCGGCGATTTCCGGGATCTCGAACTCGCCGCGCAGCCATTTCTCGGTCAGCGCCACCTGGGTCTCGTGACCGGGGATCTTCAGCAGCGCCGGCATCACCTGGTTGGCGCCGATAAACCGATGGCTGCGGTGCCGCCGGTCGCCGGGCGCGCGGTTGTAGTCGAGGGCGTCGCCCGACGCCGGGTCGGTCGAGGCGACCAGCGGCATGTGGCACTCGCGGCACTCGATCGTCCGGCGCGGCTCGCCCGGGTGGTTCCAGCGGCTCTTGCGCCAGTTGTCGTACTGGTTCTGCAGCTGCACCCAGCCGACGTTGTTGACCTCCTGGTCGATGAACTGCTTGTGGCAGGCGGCGCAATACTCCGGCGTCTTGAACACCCGCTTGCTGAGATCGGCGACGTGCTGCCGCGGGTAGGCGCGGATCAGGAAGTCGCGCACCGCGCGCGCCCCGCGGCCGTCACGCATCTCGAAGAGATAGCGCCGCGGCCGGCCGACGACGTAGTTGGCGTTCCCCTCGAGGTCGGTCTTGCGCACCGAGTGGCAGGCGAGGCAGGAGACCCCCTCGTTGTAGCCCGCGAGACCGGTCAGCTTGTCGGTGAAGATGTTCTTGGTCCCCGAGAACAGCGAGATCGGGTCGTGGCAGCCGCCGCAGTAGCGCGTCGACTCGGCCCCGTTCTGCTTCGCCATCTCCTCCTGGATGCGCTGGAAGCCGGGGTCCATCGCCGCCCAGCGGTGCGCGCTGACGCGCCACTCGGCGACGATCTCATCGTGGCACCTGGAGGTGCCGCACGACTCCGACCCCGCGAGCGAGCGCGCATCGTAGGCGCCGCCCGTCGTCGTCTTCGCCAGGCTGGGAGCGAAGGGCCGGTCCTCGCCGTACGGTCGGGCGTAGTCGTCGGGGAACCGATCGACGAGACGCTCCCCCGGCCAGGCGGCCCACAGGGCGCCGACGACGGCCAGGCCGGCGGCGAGCCCGGCGGCGGTCCATGCCAGCGCCCCGCGCTGCGCGCGCCGCAGCGCCGCTTCCGCGGCGCCTGCGGCCGACGCCAGCGTCCGGTCGCGGAAGAGGATCAGGCCGACGTGCGGCAGGACGAAAGCGGCGAGCGCGCAGGTGGCGACGATGTGCGCCGTGTCCCACGCGTAGTCGATGCGCCGGCCGAGGACGGCCTGGACGGTGAGCACCAGGCCGGAGACGATCGCCGCGAGGGTCGCCGCCGAGCCGAGATACCCCATCACCTTGACGGCGGCGCGCGGCCGGCTCCAGTAGACGCGCAGGTGGCGCACCTGCTCGTACAGCACCGCCGGCAGGAACAGGAGACCCAGGCCGGTGTGCGCCACCACCATCCACTGGTTCGGCGCCGAGAAGGGCAGCAGCCAGATGGCGAGGCCGGTCAGCGTTTCGAACAGGAGCCAGGCGAGGGCGATCGCCGCCAGCCGCCGGCCCCACTCGGCCGCGCGCGATTCAAGCGATGTCATTGCCATGGCCCATGTCTATACGCCAGCGGCCCGCGCCGGGCAAAGGTCCGCGGCAATCGGACATGATCGGGATCATGCCGCGGCCCATCCCCCGGAGGTCCGACGTGGCGCGCCGCCCTCATACGCGGTACGCTTTCAGCGGCCCCGGGGCTCATATGGAAAGCGATGTCCGGCACAACCCGGCCCTTCTCAAGCTCGACCTATACTGCCGCGGGATGCGGCTCGACGACTCCTGCCACGTCGCCGAGGATGGCGGCCGGGCGGTCCTGCGCACGCGAGCCGGCCTGGGGAGCGGCCTCGAGTTAATCCTCCCTGGCGGGCTGTGGACCAACGTCCCGGTCGCCGAGGGCTTCGCCCGCTCGTCCCCCTACGTCCTGTACCGCACGCTCGATCATTATGAGATCCGCCGCTACCCCGAGGGGGCCCGCGGCGACGGCGGCCGGACCGGCAATGGGGCCCCGGCGGGCTCCGCGGGCGGGCCCCAGGTGAAGGTCGACCGCTCCGAGCCGATCGCCGCCGTGCGCCTGGCGCCGCGGCCGGCGTGGTACGACCGCAGCACGACCACCGGCAAGCCGATGACCCGCATCGGCACCCTTCAAGGTACCTACCTCGGCGTCTACCCGGCGCGCGTCTGCGAGTACTGGACCGAGAAGCCGGAGCGATCGAACTGTCACTTCTGCTCGGTCGGCCTGAACCTGGGTGTCGACGACGCTCCCGAGAAGTCGGTCGACGAGGTGATGGAGGTGGTGCAGGCGGCGCGCGCCGAGTCGGGCATCACCTACGTCGACTTCAACACCGGCCACTACGAGGGCGACGTCTACCTCGACATCCTCGAGCCGTACCTCCGGCGGATCAAGAAGGAGACCGGGCTCTTCCTCGGCGTGCAGACGCCGCCGCACCACGACCTCGGGCGCTACGACGCGCTGCGGAGGATGGGCGTGAACCGGGTGTCGTTCTGCTTCGAGATCTTCGACGAGCCGACCTTCAAGGCGATCTGCCCGGGGAAGGACCGCGAGTACGGCCTGGCCCGCTACCTGAAGGCGGTGGAGTACTGCGCGGGTCTCGCGCGCCAGGGCGATCCGTACGAGCCGTGGGTGTCGAACGGTGAGATCATCGCCGGTCTCGAGCCGCCGGAATCGTCGATCGCCGCCATCGACTGGATCACCGCGGTCGGCGCCATCCCGACGGTGTGCGTGTTCCGGCCGCTCGCGGGGACCGACATGGAGGATGCGCCGCCGCCGAAGACCGAGGACCTCGTGCCGGTCTTCCGCCGCCTGTACGAGGCCTGCATGGAGCGCGGCCTGCCCGTGGGCGCCGCCCCGGACATCCACGTCAGCCTGGTGCTGCTCCCCGAAGAATGCCGCTGGTTCAGCGACCGGCCGCGGCGCTGGTGGCTGAAGGAGATGCGCATCCGCGCCCTGCGCGCGGCGCTCAGGATGCGGCTCGCACGGCAGGAGCGCCGGCGCAGATCCTCGCTGTGAAGTCGACCCCTACCCTCCGTTGAACCCGGCAACCACCTCGTCGTGCACCGTCACCGGCGCGGCCGGCGTGCAGATCGGATCGACCACGCCGTCGCATCCCCCCCCGGACCAGGCAGTGAAGGTCTGATTCCCGCCGAGGACCGTGGAGTCCGTCGCCTGCAGCGACAGATGGTGTCCAGGCTGCGCCGGGATGTGACAGGTCGTGATGACGAACCTCGGCGGCGAGAACTGTGAGACCGCCACGACGGCGGTCGTGTCCGCGTCGCACGTCCCGGCGGCGGTCGAGGTGTCGAGGTCGGACACGGTCACGCGCGCGTGCGAGTCGGTGAAGGTGTCGATGAGGATGCAGACGCCGAACACGCAACTCAGGTCGCGGGACGAGGCGCTGGTGACCAGGTTGACGCTCAGGGTCGGCAGGAAGATCGCGGTCACCTGGCGCGCCTGATCCATCGCGACCTGGCAGGTGGCATCCGTTCCGCTGCACGCTCCACTCCAGCCGAGGAAGGCGGCGACGTCCGCCTCGTGGGTCGCGGAGACTGTGACCTGCGCGCCGCCCGCGTATCCGTGCGAGCAGGCGCCGAGGCCGCTGCCGCAGTCGATGTCGGGCGGCGCGGTCGCGACCCCGCCCCCGACCGAGCCGCACACCCACGCCGTCCCGCTCCACACCGGCATCTGACCGGGGGCGCACGACGAGGGGAGCTTGACGGCCGCCTCGACGATCCGCCGGAGCCCGCCTATGACCATCGCATGTGCGGGTCCTCCTGATTGAGGGTGTCGGGAGAGGCGGAAACGTGTCGCGGGTGGCGGGTCGGCGGCCCGGTCGAGGAGGATGGTCAGGGGCGGCTGCCGGCTACTTGCCCTTGAGAAGGACGCTCACTCTGACCCAGTGGCCGGGATGGGGAGGCGCCGGCGCCTGCCAGCCCTTCATCCTGCTCTCGACGCAGGCGGAGAGGGCCGTCTCCGGTTCCACGAGTGCCCGCTCGACCACACCGGCGCCGTCGACCTTCAGGAACAGGGCGAAGTCCTTGAGATCGCGTCCTTTGGTCTCCCTGGCGCAGCGTTGGATCGTGACGGAGTGCTCCTTGCCGAAAGCCTGTCCCATCGTCTCCTCGAACTTCCGGCCCTCGGGTGTGCCGGCCGCCGCCTTCGCCGCCGCCTCGGCAGCGGCGAGGTCCTCCTGCCGCGAGGCGGGGTGCCCGGGCGCCGCGAGCAGGATCGCCAGCGCGGCGCAGGAGGAAGGGAGAAGGTGCAGGGTCAATCGTGCGCTTCGTCGGGGCATCTGTCCTCCGTTCGGTCCGAGACCGCCTGCAACCGCACCCGGCGGGCGCGGGCTGCCGGGTCCGCCGTTCCGCTTACTTCCCCGGCCCGGCGGCCCAGTTGAGGACGATCGTCAGGGGCAGCGTGGTCGAGTCGCCGACGTCGGTGTTCACCAGGAAACGCTGGCCGTCGGGCGCGACGTCGTAGCTGAACAGGTCGACGGCGGAGATCGGCTCCCGGCGCCGGAGCGGGAACAGGGGCCGCGGCGCGTCGGCGTCGAACGCCTCGCCTTCCCTGACCGCGACCGCCATCAGGACGCCATCCGGGGCGATGTAGAACAGCTCCCTGCCGTCGCGCCGCCACTTCGGCTCGGAGCCTCCGGCGCTTGAGAGCTTCCAGTTGCCGCCCGGTCCCGGGAACGGGGCGACGTAGATCTCCCATCTTCCCGACTCGTTCGAGGCGTAGGCCACGTATCGTCCGTCGGGGGAGAACTGGCCGTTGCTGACGCCGTAGGTCGCCTTGATGAAGGGCATCGGCTGCCCCTCTCCACCGACGGGCACGACCCAGAGCTCGAGATTCGACTGCGCGTCGAAGGTGCGGAACAGAACGAGCCGCCCGTCCGGAGACCAATCGCTGGGGTTCTTCGTCCGCTCGGAATGCAGGATCGGCTCCTCGCTGCCGCCGCCGCCCGAGCTCCTCTGGAACAGGTCGACATGTCCCTCGCGGACCGACGTGAACGCGACGCGGTTCCCGTCGGGGCTCCAGATCGCCCCCGCGTCGATCCCCGGGTGCGAGGTGAGCCGGGTGGCGATGCCGCCAGCGGAGTCGTAGGCCCAGACGTCGATGTTCCCCGACCGCGGGTCGGTGATGTCCACCGCGACCTTTTTCCCGTCGGGGGAGATGTGCGGGTTGGCCTGGTCGACGGGAACCCCGAGGGAGCCAAGCTTCCTGCCGCCGCGATCGAACCAGACGAGCTGCGAGATGCTGGTGGCCGCCGTGTTCTGATACAGGAGGGTGCCGTTCGAGGCGGCGGAGATCACGGCGCCGTAGACCTGCGGGAAATACTGGATCTGCTCGGCGACGGGAAACGGGTCGCCGGTCATCCCCAGCTCCCGGGCGTCGAAGGCCTGCGCGAACAGGTTTCGTTCGCGCAGGAAGAGCACGTACCCCGGCGGGACGTAGGCCATGGTCGAGTTGGCGCGCACCAGGAACTTCCCCTCCTGCGAGTCGAGCGAGCCGGCGTAGATCCCCATCCGCTCCTGCTCCGCCGTGTTGGCGAACGAGGCGACGAGGTAGAGGAAACGGCGCCCGGCGGGAAGGAAGAGCGGCCAGCGGTGTGAGGTCTCGCCGCGGGCGGGGTCGAATCTTGTCGCCATCGTCGGCGCGCCACCGGAAGCCGCGATGCGATAGAGGGGGCCGTCGGTGACCGGCGCGAACAGGATCGTTCCGTCGGGGCTCCAGGCGCCGCCGCGGCTGACCGGCGCATCGCACAGCGTCTGCGGCGGGCCGCCGGCGGCGGCGATCTTCTTCAGTTTGCCGTCGGCGAAGAAGCCGATGGACCGGCCGTCGGGCGACCAGAAGGGGAACGAGGGGTTTTCGGTCCCCGGGAGCGGCTGCACGGCGAGCGAATCGAGCCCGCGGATCCAGAGGAGGTTTTTCCCCTGGGCGTCCCGGGCGACCACCACGATGTTCGACCCGTCGGGCGACAGCACGGCCGCGCGCAGCGCCGATTTCTCGGGCAGGACGACGGAAAGGCGCACCGGGACGGCCGGCCCCGGCGCCCGTCGTCCACCGACGATCCAGGCGCCCACGGCCGCGAGGATCGCCACGGCGGCCACGCCCCATCCGAGGCGCTCGCGGACGGCGCCGCGCGCCGGGTGCGGCCCGGCGCCGTGCGCCTGACCGCCCCCTTCGGCCACCCACTTCAGCTGGTTCCTGACGTCGTTGGCGCTCTGCCAGCGCTCCTCGGGGTCCTTGGCGAGGCAGGTGCGCACGGCGTGATCGAGGGCCGGCGGGGTCATCGGCTGGACCTGCGCCATCGGCGCGGGCTCTTCCTTCATGATCGCCGAGATCAGCGACGCCTGGCTCGTCCCCGAGAAGGCCCGCCGCCCCGTGGCCATCTCGTACAGCACCGCTCCGAGGGCGAAGATGTCGGTGCGCGGGTCGGCGTCCTTGCCCTCGAGCTGCTCGGGCGCCATGTACGGGACGGTCCCGAGCAGCGCCCCCTCCTGCGTCAGGCCGGCCCGCGTCGGCATCGCCGTCAGGCTCCCGCCCGGCATGACGGGCGCCTCGATCTTGGCGAGCCCGAAATCGAGCAGCTTGATCCCGGCGCGGGTCAGCATCACGTTGGCGGGCTTCAGGTCGCGATGGACGATCCCCTGCCGGTGCGCCTTGTGGAGGGCGCCGGCGATCTCGATCCCGAAGCGCAGCGTCTGCTCCAGCGGCAGCGGCCCCTTCGCCAGCCGGTCCGCGAGCGTCTCCCCCTCGAGATGTTCCATGACCAGGTAGTCGACCCGCCCGCGGTTCGTCTCCTGGTTCCCGACGTCGTAGAGGGCGCAGATGTGCGGATGCGAGAGCTGCGAGATGGTCCTCGCCTCGCGCTCGAATCGCTGCCGGGCCTCGGGGGATCCGCACCGGTCCGCCGGCAGGATCTTGATGGCGACGGTGCGCTCGAGCCGCGTGTCGCGCGCCCGGTAGACCTCGCCCATCCCGCCCGCGCCGAGCAGGGAGAGGATCTCGTAGGGGCCGAGCCGCGAGCCGATCGGTAGCGTCATCGGTGGGCTCGCCGCTCAGTCGGCCGGCGGGATCGCCTCGAGAGCGGCGCGATCGGGGATCACGAAGCCCGAGTCCGTGGTCTCCACGATGCCGTCCTTGCCCCAGCGGCTCATGATGCGGATGGCGGTCTCCTGGGTGGTGCCGACCATGTCGGCGATCTCCTGGCGGCTCAGTGACACGGGCACGAGGAGGCCGCCCTTCTCGGAGCGACCCACCCGGTCGGCGAGCGTCAGGAACAGGCGCGCGACCCGGTACTCGACCCGCGCCGATCGCTCGGCGAGGCGGCGGGTCAGCTCGATCATCCGGCGCGTCAGGCCGACGAGCAGGCCGCGCGCCAGCACCGGGTTGGCCGCCAGGACGGCGAAGAAGTCCTGGCGCGGCAGCGACAGCAGGGTGCTCGCCTCCATCGCCACCGCGGTCGCCGGGAAGTCGCGCTCCTCGTACGCCGCCAGCGCCCCGACCGGGTCGCCCGGCCCGAAGATCTCGAGGATGACGTCGCGGCCGTCGGCGGCGGCCTTCTGCACTTTCACCCGCCCGCCAAGGACGAAGTGGAACATCACCGCCGCGTCGCCCTCGTGGAAGATCGTCTCCCCCTCGTCGTACGCCTTCATCAGGACGAGCGGGCGCAACGAGTCGCGCTCGGCCGGCTTGAGGGCCTGGAAGAGCGGAATGACCGCCCAGGGGATGGCGCGCTCGCCGCGCTGGTCGCGTGTCAGTTTCGAACCTCGCTCAAGGGGGCTGCGTCGCCTCGACGGGACGGCATCATAGCATCGGCTGATCCCGATCATACCCGCCAGGTCGCCCGGGCCCGATGCTTCCCGCGAGCGCCGGGAAGCCGCGCTCGGGAGGCAGGGGGACATGGACAGGCCGGGCACCGGGGACCACGCGGCGCGGGAGAGATTCGCCGCCTCCCCCATCGTAGTCATCTGGGAGGTCAGCCGGGCGTGCGATCTGGCCTGCGTCCACTGCCGGGCCTCGGCCATTCCGGCGCGCGAGAGCGGCGAGCTGACGACCGCCGAGGGGCTTCGATTGGTTCGGCAACTGCGCGGCTTCGGCCGCCCGGTGTTCGTGCTCACCGGCGGCGACCCGCTGAAGCGCGACGACATCCACGATCTCATCGCCGGCGCCGTGGCCGAGGGGCTGCCGACCTACCTGAGCCCTTCCGGCACGCCGCTCCTGACCCATGCCGCGCTGCTGCGAGCGCGCTGGGCCGGGCTCTCGGGCGTGTCGATCAGCCTCGACGGCTCGTGCGCCGAGATCCACGACCGCTTCCGGCGGGTGCCGGGCTCGTTCGACTGGTCGCTGCAAGGGGCGGCGGCCGCCGCGGCCCTCGGGCTGCGCTTGCAGATCAACACGACGCTGACGCGCCACAACCTGCCGGACCTGAAGGCGATCGCGGCGCTCGTGGCGTCGCTCGAGGCGCAGCGCTGGACGCTGTTCCTGCTGGTGCCGACGGGCCGCGCCCAGGCCGACCAGCAGGTCACGGCGGCCGAGTGCGAGCGGGTCTTCGCGTGGCTGCACGACCTGTCGGTGACCGCGCCGTTCAAGATCAAGACGACCGAGGGGCCGCACTACCGCCGGGTCGCCCTGGCGCGCCAGGCGGAGGAATTGGCCCGGAGGGCGGCGGCGGGCGGCGCCGGTGCGGCCGCGGGCAACGCCGGCGCGGCGGCGCCGCCCCACCAATCCGTCTCCGGCGGCGGCCGCTTCGTCCCGGGGCTCGGCGACGGCAGCGGCTTCCTGTTCATCAGCTCGCTCGGCGACATCCAGCCGAGCGGCTTCCTGCCGCTGACCACCGGCAACGTGCGCCGCGATTCGCCGGTCGATGTCTACCGCAACCACCCGATCTTCACCGCCCTCCGGGACCCCGACCGTCTCGGGGGGCGCTGCGGCCGCTGCGAGTACCGCGCTATTTGCGGAGGCTCGCGCGCCCGCGCCTACGGCCTGACGGGCGACTACCTGGCCGAGGACCCGCTGTGCGCTTACGAGCCCGCCGGCGAGAGCGGGCACGCGGCCGCCGGATGACGACGACAAGAGGGAGCCGACGATGACCCTTGATCCACGCATGACGGTGGCGGAGATCGTTCGCAACTATCCCGGGGCCGGGCCGATCCTGGCGCGCTTCGGGCTCGATACCTGCTGCGGCGGCTCGCATCCCCTGGAGTTCGCATGCCGGGCCCACAAGGTCGATCTGAGCGAGGTGCTGCTTGCGCTCGGCGCCGCCGCGCCTACGCGCGCGCCGAACGATCCCCGCCTGATCTCGCCCGATATGACTCTGCGCGACATCATCGCCGTCTGGCCGGCGACCGCGGCGGTCTTCGGCCGCCACGGCCTCATGGGGTGCGGCGGGATGCAGGGCCCGGTCGAGCCGGTCGGCTGGTTCGCCAAGGTGCACCACGTCGACCTGCCGCGTCTCCTCGACGAGCTCGAGGAGGCGACCGCTTCCGGAGCCGCGCCCGCGGCGCCCGTGATCGCGCCGGACGATCTGGCGCGCGAGAATCTCTACCGCCGCTTCCTGAAGGCGGCCCTGATGTTCACCTTCACCGGCGGCACGGCGCTCGGCGCCTGGGCGCTTCTGGTGATGGCGCTGCGCGAGCGGCTCGGCGGCATCGGCCGCGGCGTCATCCAGGTGCACGGGCACTGGCAGCTCTTCGGCTGGGTCGGCCTGTTCGTCGTCGGCGTCGCTTACCACATCCTTCCGCGGCTGACCGGGGTGCCTCTGCCGTCGTACCGGCTGGCCTCGTGGTCGTTCGTCGCCCTGACCGCGGGGACGGCGATGCGCTTCGGCCAGTCGCTCGACCCGTCGGCGGCGCGCACCGCGCTGCTCATGGGCGGGGCGCTCCTCGAGATCGCCGGCTGCGCCATCTTCGCCTGGACAGTCGGCCGGATCCTGGCGCTGCAAGGCGGACGGATGATGCCGTACCAGACGTTCCTGGCGCACGGCACCGCGTGGCTTCTTGTCTCTGCCCTGCTGAACCTCGCGCACGCCTATGACCTCGTCGCCAGCGGCCGGTTCGAGGTGGCGGCGTGGCTCAACGTGCCGTACCTGACCGTGTTCCTCCTCGGCTTTGTGACCTTCTGGATCCTCGGCGTGTCGCTGCGCACCCTCCCCGTGTTCATGGGTCTGCGCAGCCGGCCGCGGACGGCCGCGATCGTGGCACTGCCCCTGTCCGCCGCGATCGCGGTGTTCGCGGTCTCCGAAGCGCTCTTCATGCGCAGCGGGACCGAGGTGCCTCGCCTCGTCTTCGGCCTCGGCGGCCTGGCCATCGCGCTCCTGCTCGTCGTCTACACCCGGGCGCTCGGCATCCTGTCGCCTGTGCACGACGAACCGGAGCCGGGCGCCGACCACGGCTACGAGAAGTTCATCCGCCTCGCGTACGCGTGGCTCGTCGTCTCGGGGCTGATGCTGGCGGTCTTCTCGGGGCTGACCCTCGCCGGGCGCACCATCGACGTCGCCTATGTCGGCGCCTACCGTCACGCCCTGACGGTCGGGTTCATCACGACCATCATGGTCGGCATGGCGCTGCGGATCATCCCGGTCTTCCGCGGTGTGCCGCTGTGGTCACCGCGCCTGCGCGAGATCACCTTCTGGCTGCTGGCGATCGGCAATGTCATGCGCGTCCTCTTCCAGAGCCTGTCGGCGGCTGTCGGTCCCGAGTGGCTGCGGGTCGCCGGCGTTTCCGGCCTGCTCGAGCTGGCCGCGCTGGCGCTGTTCGGAGTCAATCTCTGGAAGACGATGGACACCGAGACCCTCGAGGACCGCGCCGCCGCGTCGTACCGGCCGCCGATCGCCCCTGAGACGCGGGTCGGGGCGCTGCTCGAGGCTTATCCCGGGCTGCTGCCGGTCTTCGTCGCCAGCGGCTTCGCGCCGCTCGCCAACCCGGTGCTGCGGCGCACGCTGGCGCGCGGTGTCAGCGTCGGCCAGGCCTGCCGGATGCACGGCGTCGATCTCGAGGGGTTCCTCGGGCGGCTGCGCAGCGCCGCCGGACCCGGGCAGGCCTGAACCGGCGCGGCGTCAGGGCTTCCGGCGCTTGCGGGTCTCATCGCGCGTCCGCATCAGGATGGCGATCACGGCCACGTCCTTATCACGACCCAGGTGCTCCTTCAGGTCGATCAGCGTGTCGAGGTCGATCACCCGGACGGCGAGCGGTCCAAGAACCAGTTCGACCGTGTGGGCCAGGAGGTCGTCGTATCCCCGCCCGCCCTGAACCGCCCCCAGGAGATCCAACGGCCCGTGCTTCGTCATGAGCAGCTGGTGTCCGGGCGATTCCAGGTGCGAGTGGTCGGGCCGGATGCGCTCCTCCCCCCGGCCGCGCGCGAACGCGTCGAGGTCCTCGAGGGCCAGAAGCAGGCGATCGATGTTCGGGCCGCTTCGGGAATGAACCAGGTCGAGATCGATGGTCGTGATCGGCGCCCCGTGAAGCACGCCGCTCACTCCGCCCACGACGATGAAATCGACCTCGTGCTCTCGCAGGACACGGAGGATCTCGAGGAAATCACTCCTCGGCTGCTTCACCGCGCAACCTCCTGATCGACCACAGGGTCGCCTGGAGCACCTCGAGGCGCTCGAGCGGCGTCAGCGACAGCATCCAGCGCACGAGCGTGAGATCGACCCCCTCGGGACTGTGCGTCGGATCGGCGGCGATCCCGGGTGTCGCGGTGGCGGGTGGAGTCTCTGCCGATGAGCGGCCCACACCCGGCATTCTAGCGCAGACCGATGCCGGGGTCGGCCGGCGCCGACGGTTGTGGGTCCTCGCTCGCCTGTGCCGGCTCAGGACTTGCGGGTGGTCTCGACGAACACGCTCGTCCAGTGCCGCTCGACTTTCTGGCTCTTGCACTTCGGGCAGGCGACCCCGGTGCGCGGGTCCTTGATGGCCCTCAGGACCTCGAACTCCTTCTTGCAATCCTTGCAGATGTACTCGTAGACCGGCATGGCGCTCTCCTCAGCGGCCCCGGGAGCGTTGCCGACGATCATCATACATCCGGGCGGGGTGGGCGAGGCTCGACGCTCAGCGCGCCGGCTTGTCCCGGGACGCGGCCGGCTTCCAGCCGGACGACCAGGCGCGATAGCGCTCGACCTGCTCCGCGTGCGCCTCGATCCAGGTGGCGCTCTCGCCGTCCTTCTGCGAGTAGCGGATGTCCCAGGCCATCGCCTCGAGGTGTCCGGCCGCGCGCGCGTCGCGGAAATAGGGCAGCACCGACTCCCGCCAGAAGCGGCTCTTGTCATCGCCCGCGGCGTCCGTCTCCTCGAAAAGCGACATGACGCTCTCGAAAGCATGCGCGAAGAACACGCTGTCCGAGCGGTCCTCCCACTCGTCGATCCAGCGGGTGGCGGCGACGATCGACATCCCGGTTCCGAGGGCGTCGGTCGCCTCGCTCTTCCTGCCGGCGCCCATGTCCAGGGTGATGCTGATGCTCCCCTTGCCGGTGGCCGGGTCGGGTCCCTTGTTCTCGATCCCCTGGAACAGCAGGACATCGAGCTGCTTCGCCGCCCATTCGGCGCGGGCGCCCGTCGGCTCGAGAGTCAGGAAGCGCGCGAACGCCGCGAAGGCCGGTGGCCGCACCCTGGTGTCCTGCCAGGCGATGGCCAGGGCGCGCCAGCTGGCGGCATGATCCGGCTTGAGGCGGATCGCCTCCTGGAACTCCTCGATGGCGTCTGCTATCCGATCCTGCTGCGACTGGTTGATCCCGAGGTTGAAGTGCAGGATCGCGACGTCCGGTGACTCCTGAACGGCCTTGCGGAAGACCTTCTCCCCATTCTTGAGGTCGCCCTTCGCATCCAGCGCCGAGCCGAGGACATTCGAGCAGAAGGGACGGTTGGCGCCTTGCATCCCCAGCCCGCGCTCCGCATGGAGCACGGCCTCGTCGGGCTTCCCCGCCGCGAAGCACGAGTTGGCCAGCTCGCAGTGGAGCACCGCGTTGTCGGGGCGGGTCGCGAGCAGATCGCGGAACGCGCCGATGGCCGCCTCGTATTGGCCGCGGTCGTGCAGGGCGATGGCCGCGTCGAAGCGCGCCTTGTAGTCGGTGTCCGCGATCGAGGCCGGCTCGGCCACCGTGATGGCGACCGACGCAGTGGCGATTGCGAGGCTCGCGATGGTGGGAACGAGCCCCGACAGGGTTCGCAGCATGTTGGACATCCTCCCGCGTCGGGGTCGGGGATCCCGCCCCGGCCGACGCGCTACATGTGCGCGATGATCTCGTCCCCGAACTCGCTGCACTTGACCTCGCGTGCCCCCTCCATGAGGCGGGCGAAGTCGTAGGTGACGTTCTTGCTCGCGATGGCGCCGTCCATGCCCTTGACGACGAGATCGGCGGCTTCGGTCCAGCCGAGGTAGCGCAGCATCATCTCGCCCGACAGGACGACCGAGCCGGGGTTGACCTTGTCCTGATTGGCGTACTTGGGCGCGGTGCCGTGGGTCGCCTCGAAGACCGCGTGGCCGCTCCTGTAGTTGATGTTGCCCCCGGGGGCGATGCCGATGCCGCCGACCTGGGCGGCGAGGGCGTCGGAGATGTAGTCGCCGTTCAGGTTGAGCGTGGCGATTACGGCGAACTCGTCGGGGCGGGTCAGGATCTGCTGCAGGAAGATGTCGGCGATGGCGTCCTTGACGATCACCTTCCCCGCCGCGACGGCAGCCTTCTGCTCGGCGTTGGCGGCCTCCTCGCCCTTCGCGGCCCTGGTCTTCTCCCACTGCTCCCAGGTGTAGACGCGGCCGCCAAACTCGCGCTCGGCGAGGGCGTAGCCCCAGTTGCGGAAGGCGCCCTCGGTGAACTTCATGATGTTCCCCTTGTGCACGAGGGTGACGCTCTTGCGGCCGTTCTTCAGGGCGTACTCGAGGGCGGCGCGGACCAACCGCTCGCTCCCCTCGCGCGACACCGGCTTGACGCCGATCGAGGCGGTCTCGGGGAAGCGGATCTTCCTGAACAGTGCCGGGAACGACTCGCGCATGAACGCCAGGACCTTCTTCGCGTCGTCGGTTCCCTCGTTGAACTCGATGCCGGCGTAGATGTCCTCGGTGTTCTCCCGGAAGATCACCATGTCGACCTTGTCGGGATGCTTCACCGGCGACGGCACGCCCTTGAACCAGCGCACCGGCCGCAGACAGACATAGAGATCGAGGATCTGCCGCAGCGCCACGTTGAGCGACCGGATGCCGCCGCCGATGGGCGTCGTCAGCGGCCCCTTGATGCCGACGAGGTGCGAGCGGAACGCGTCGACCGTCTCGTCCGGCAGCCAGTCGCCGGTGCGGTCGAACGCCTTCTGCCCGGCCAGGACCTCCTTCCAGACGATGGCGCGCCCGCCGCCGTACGCCTTCGCCACGGCGGCGTCGAGCACGCGCACCGCGGCCCGCCAGATGTCGGGCCCCGTGCCGTCCCCCTCGATGAACGGCAGGATGGGGTGGTCGGGCACGCTCAGGCGGCCGTCCTTCAGGGTGATGGTCTGGCCTCTCTCTGACGATGTCATGGTCTCTCCCTGTCAATGATGGCCGGCGAGTCCCGGGCCTCCACTGCCCGCCGCGACCCGCGGCGCCCGATGCACCGCCGATCGGAGGAGCCGCGATCGCGGCACGCTCCCGTTCAGCGCCGCCAGCAACGGGATCGCCCGCTCGGCGACGGCGAAGAACTCCGGGTCGATCTCGAGCCCGATGCTGTCGTAACCGTTGGCCACGGCGGCGGCTATCGTGGCGCCGCCGCCCATGAAGGGGTCGAGTACGACGCCGCGGCCCAGCGGAAGCGCGGCGCGCACGATCTGGCGCATGAACGCCTGCGGCTTGAGCGACGGGTGCGGCGCGATGCTGCGCTCCTCGGGTCGAGTGGGAGCCGAGGGGATCACATCCGAGAACGGCGCCTGGGTCGATATGCGCCTCAGTCCCCCGGTCCCCCATTTCCGGAGGTTGTCCTGAACGCGACCTTCGCAGGGTTTCCTGAACAGGCCCCAGGGCTCCCAACTCGACCGTGGCATCACCGAGACGCCCGGGAACTCGGCATGGGCGTTCTTCGGCCGATCGCCGCCTCGGAGGGTCTGGACAAGACGGATGATCTCGCCCCGTTTCTCGAAGCCGGCAGCGAGAAGCGGTCCGTAGACCCACTGCGATAGCAGAGGATTCGTCGCGATGAACAAGTGGCCTCCCGGGACGAGCACCCGAAAGGCGCGGACTGCGAACTCCTCGAAGAACCTCTGATGTCGGTCGCGGTCCAGGTCTGTCAACACGGTGAAACGTGGAAGCGGCCCGCGCTCGCAGCCGTCGAACCTGGGGGGAATCCTCCAGACACCTCCACGTTTCGACCGGAGCTTGGATTTCTCCTCGTCGGAATACTCCTTCAGGCCATAGGGTGGGTCGGTCACCACCGCATGGATGCTGCAGCCGTCATGTCTGTCCATCCACGCGAGGCAGTCGACACAGTGGAGCCGATAACGGCTTGCCGAACCCATCTGGGACCCCCGACTGCGACCACCGAGAGGCGGTGCACGATCGATCGGCGCACTCTCCGAAGGGTTGGAGTCTACAACCATCCTGGGAATCGGCTCAACTTCCGGGGGTCGCAGGGATGGACCACGGAACGCGGCGCTACTGTTCGGGTCCCGCGTCCCCCAAGGGCGCCATCAGGACCGGCTCCACGACCCGGAGAATCGATCCCCGGTCGGCGTAGTGGGCCTCGGTGTGGCTCTGGAGTTCCAGGGAGCCGGAGCGTTCCTTGAGCACCGAGGCCGACCACTTCCGGATGGGCTCTTGGGGGCCATCAGTCTCCCCCGGGTCGAGTGGCCCGCGCGGGCGGATTCTAAAACGGGCCGGGGGAATCCGGCAGGGCCGGCGGGGCGCCGGCGTTCAGGGCGTCGAGGTTCGCTCTGGCGGGAGCGAAGGCGGGGTCGAACTTGAGCGCCGCCTCGAAGTCCCGCCTTGCCTTCTTCAGTTCGCCGATCTTTCGATGGGCCTGTCCGCGGTTGTTGAACGCCCATGCGTCGTTGGGGTTGAGCTTCAGGGATCGGGTGAAGGCCCGAACCGCCCTCGGGTATTCACCTGTGCGCAGAAGGTCGTTGCCGAGGTTGTAGAACGCTGCGGGAAACCTCGGCAGGAGAGCGAGGGCCGCATCGTACTCGCGCGCTGCGGCCGGATAGTCGCCTCGCTCCGAATAGATGACGCCGAGGTTGTTGTGCACCTGGGCCAGAAACTCAGAGGGCGAGAGGTCTCGCATGAACACGCCCTTCGAGATCGCGCTCGGCGCAATCCTCTCCATGGCGATGTAGTCCCGGTCCGAGATCTCCGCCCCTGACCGCGTGGGGTCGAGATTGACCCGAACCTCGCCGTCGTCGTATCGGAGAAACACATGGGCTGGTGTCGCCACGGCGAAGAGGGGAAGCCCCGCCTTCTCGGCAAGGACGAGCACGAGGGAAGCAAGCCCCACGCAGTAGCCCTGGTGGCTCGCGAGGATCCCCGTGGCACGGAGGGTGGAGCGTCCCGAAGAGCTGCCTGCTCCCGCCCACACCCGAGCATGTATGCTACGGGAACGAGTGCGAGCCACTGGGTCAGGTGTGCGTGTTTGGATCCGAGGGGCTCCAGGGATACTGTCAGCCTCCGAATCCGCAGGACTGTAGCGCTGCGGGGAGCATCTGCCCTGAAGGATTCGTGTGCCAGGCGCGGGATGCCGAGTTCGACGGCTACTATCTCTATCTGGATGATTGGACGGCCGGCACGCTGACCGACTTGGACTACCACGCGCGCAGTCCTGTGGCAGTGGTGTCGAAGGAGAAGTCGGATCTCACGCACACGTTCTCGGGTCTCCCATACGGACGGCACTTCAGCGCGCGGATCGCAACGTTTGATCGGAGTGGACGGATTTCGGAACCCTCGGCACCCTCTTCGGTCGAGGTGCCGAATGCCTCTGGTGAGGACGTGCCGCCACCCACGGGCGTCCGGACCGTCGTCTGGGTCACGCGAAGTCCCGTGACCGGTCGTGACGGAATCGAGGTCAAGTGGAAACCAGGCGCGGGCTACAGTGGGTTCGTCGGCTACCGCCTCTGGCGAAGCGACAGCCCATACGGGGAATTCTGCGCGCTTACGGGTGGTGGGGTGGCAGGTCTGCCGGTCTGCAAGAACGCGGAGGATCTCGGCGCCGCCGAGGTCACGACCACCTGGGAGATGTTCATCGACGATAGCGCCGAGAAGGCGGTTGCCTACTACTACAGAGTCCAGACCTCCTGACATAGCGGGGCTCGCCCCTCGGGAGCGCGAGTTCATCGCCGCGCGGGGGTCGGACCAATACCTGTCCGCTTTTTCCTCTACAGCGGTCGCAAGTCAATGTAAGCCAGTCGGTTGGCGATGGTGACTTCGGACGCAATCGCGTCCGCTCGGTCCGGTGTGGTAGACCGAGGCCATGAGCGGGCAACTCCTGCTTGCACTTCAGTCCCCGCCTTCATCGGAGGCGGTCGTCATCAACCCGCGCTGCACGCTGCGGACGGAAGGCGATCAGCGCGTGCTCGTCGTGGCCGGTTTGCCGGTGCACCACTTCAGCGCCGATGATGCGGTTGCCGAGGCGTACGCGATGGTGCTGTTGGTCGACTCGGGCTTCGCTCAGCAGAGCGAGGTGGCCCGGGCCTTCGGCCGCTCGACGCGGACCGTGCGTCGTCACCGGCAACGCTAGGCCGCGGGTGGTATGGCGGCGCTGGCGACACGGTCGGGCTGGCGGCTGGGCCGGCGGCGCATCGCGGACACGCGCCTGCGGGGGATCCGGCGGCTGACGGCGCAGGGGCTCAGCAACTGCGAGATCGCGCGGCGGTTGGGTGTGACGGAGAAGGCGATCCGCAAGCTGGTCAGTCCCGGCACCTCCCCCGTGCAGGGCGCGCTCTTCGGCAGCGCCGTAACCGGCGTCGCGCGGCCCGAGGGGGCGCCGTCCTCGGTGAGGCCGTGTCCGGCTGGCGCTCCTGGCGGCCAGGTTTCCCCGGGCCAGTTCGACGAACAGCCGCCGGTGGCGGCGCGGAGCTTCGACGCCGACCCGAGCAACCGCGTCGTGGATCGCCTGCTCGCCTGCACAGGGCTGCTGGAGGACGCCGCGCCGGTGTTCGCGGAGGCGGCCACCGTGCTCGGGGCAGGCGTGATGTTGGCCATCCCGCTGTTGGCTCACAGCGGGATCTTCCGCATCGCCCGCAAGCTCTACGGTGAGATCGGTCCGGCCTTCTATGGACTGCGCACGACGTTGCTGACGCTGCTGCTGTTGGCGCTGCGGCGCATCAAGCGTCCCGAAGCGCTCAAGGAGCACGACCCGGCAACGCTGGGACGCATCCTCGGCCTGGACCGCGGCCCGGAGGTCAAGACCCTCCGACGCAAGCTCAGCCGGCTGGCCAGCCTGCATCTGGCCGAGCGGCTGGGTGCCGAGCTGGCCCGTTGGCGGGTCGAGCAGCGCGGCCGGCTGATGGGCTTTCTGTACGTCGATGGCCACGTGCGCGTCTACCACGGGAAGCGCCGGATTCCCAAGGCGCACGTCGCCCGCATGCGGCTGTGTCTGCCGGCAACGACCGATTACTGGGTCAACGATCAGGCGGGCGATCCGCTATTCGTGGTGATGGCCCAGGCCAACGCCGGGATGGTCAGGATCCTGCCCGAGATCCTCGCCGGGGTGCGCCCCCTCGTCGGCCCCAGGCGCGTCACGGTCGTCTTCGATCGCGGCGGCTGGAGCCCGAAGCTGTTCGGCAAGCTCATCGGGGACGGGTTCGACATCCTCACCTATCGCAAGGGCCGGACCCGTCGGATCAGCGCGCGACGGTTCGTGCTGCGGCGCGCCAAGCTGGACGGTCGCTGGGTGACCTACAACCTCCACGACCAAGCCGTCCGCTTTCTCGGGGGCTCGCTGCGGCTCCGGCAGGTCACGCGCCTGACCGACAACGGCCACCAGACGCCGGTCCTGACCAGCCGGTGGGATCTGCGCGACGTGGAGGTGGCCTACCGGATGTTCGAGCGCTGGCGTCAGGAGAATTTCTTCAAGTACATGCGCGAGGAGTTCCTGATCGATGCCCTGTGCGACTACCGCGTCGAGCCGGACGATCCGACCCGCACCGTCCCCAACCCCGAGCGTCGTGCCCTCGACAAGCAGATCCGCTCGGCCCGAGCCGATCTCGCCAGGCTCGAGCAGGCCTACGGGACCGCCGCCATCGACAACCGCGAGCAGCGACGGCCGACCATGCGTGGCTTCAAGATCGCCCACGGGAAGCTCGGCCACAAGCTCCGCGGCGCTCGTCGGCGCCTCGTGGTGCTGCTGGCGCGGCGCCGGGCCTTGCCCCGGCGCGTCGAGGTCCGCGACGCCAGCGACGCGGCGGTCATCAAGCTCGCCACCGAGCGCAAGCAGTTGACCAGCATCATCAAGATGGTGGCCTACCAGGCGGAGAGCGACCTGCTCGCGCTGCTACGGCCGCACTACGCTCGTGCCGACCAGGAGGGAAGAACACTGCTGCACGAGATCTTCGCGGCCTCCGCCCACGTCAACGCCACCGACGACGAGCTGCAGGTCACTCTCACCCCCCTCAGCTCGCCTCACCGAACTCTCGCCGCTGAGGCCCTGTCCCGGCTGCTCAACCAAACCTCGACAACTTTCCCCGGCTCCCATCTCCGGCTGCGCTTCGCTGTCCAGCCACCACCGCGGATCGGCCTCGCCTTTCCTGGACCGGCCCGTCCCCATGGGGCCCACGCCCACGACCCGGCCCGATGAGGGGACAGTTCGGGCATCACCTATGTCAGGAGGTCTGGAGTCACCGTGCTCACCACCGAAGAATCGGTGCCTTCGGCGACCGTGCGCGGGATGGTCCTACCCCACGACACGGACCGTCTCAGCGTCCCCGAGTCCCTCCAGGCAGTCGCTGCGAACGGCCTGCCCGTCTCGGGGCCCCAGGAGCACACCGGTATCTATCTCCACTGGTGCCCGAACCCGGTCGCTGAGGGCGTGACCGGTTACCGTATCTATAGGAGTCAGGCGCCCGGCGGTCCGTATCGCCCAGGTACGAGCACTCACATCGCTACCGTCCCACCAGCGTGTCTCGACATGCGGCATCGATGCGAGATTACGACGGCGACCATGGCCAACCCGACGACTTCGCTTAGCCCGACTACCACCTGTCAGCGGGGTACTGGCGGAACTTGTCAGATCGTGGACACAACCGTAGGCCCGACGCCCGCAGGGACCACGGTCGTGTACTATTACGTCGTGACGGCGATACACGATTCCGGCGGAGTACCCACGGAGTCTCCGTTCTCCATAGAGAATCAGGGTCGGCCCAACTACCTTGACGGAGCTACCTGGGTTGCGCCCTATGATCCTGACAACACGAAGGAGCTCGTCTGTGGTGTGGACCGCGCAGAGCTCCGGGTGGCGCCTCCGGATCCCATCGCCCCGTACCAGGTCATTGGCCAGAGCCCCCCTGGTCCGCCCAGCCCGAACGCCGTGCCCCGCTACTTGTTCTATCATCTGGATCATCTCGGCACGCCACGCGTGATTACCACCGACACCGGGACGGTCGTCAGCAGCCATCATTACCTCCCGTTCGGTGAGGAGGCGCCATGGATGGCTCAGGCTACGACGAACCCCAAGCAGTTCACCGGTCATGAGCGTGACCCGGAGACCGGGCTCGACTACATGATGGCTAGATACTACTCCTCCTCTCTCGGAAGGTTCATGGCCGTCGATCCCGCAGGAGCAAGCGCAACGCCCCTGATTCCGCAATCGTGGAATCGATACGCGTACGTCATGAACAACCCGCTCGGCTTCACGGACCCGAATGGACAGTGTTCCGCTCCGGCCGGTGGCAACGGGGTGTGCATCGAGGCGTTTATCGCGACCCCAAGAGTTAACGTGCTTGGAATTGGGGACGGTCGGACCCACTCCGCGACTGATGCCAGCCTGACGTCCAGGGTTCAAGTGCAGGTCGCCGTGAATACGTCAGGAACTCTCGACGTCCAGACATCGGCTGGATTCAGCGAGGTCCTCGTCAGAGATTCTGGGCTTGGAGAGCAGGGAGTCGCCATGACAACTGTGTCGAACGAGGCGACGATGGCGGATGGATCCATAAGCTTCACTGCGAACATTACTGGCATGAACGGAATGGTGGGTTGGCCAGGTGCTCCTGATCAGCCGATCGACATGTCCCTAAACATGTCGGTCGCCCCAAATGGACAGGCAAGCATCCAACCTGGAAGCGTCGCGGATGGCTACCCCTCAATTGGCGTGTACAGCTACTCGGGAGGTGAACCTCAAACCCTATACGAAGGGGGCGAGGGATCGCCTGCCGATCTCGCGCCTCCGATGGAGCGGCCGGTCCCGGCGACGCAGCAAGATAGCGAACGGTAAGTGTCGATGCGAGCGCGCACTCTTGGTGTGTTAACGCTCTTCCTGGTACTTGCCGCAGTCAGTGGCTGTAGGGTGGACGACTACGTACTCGCAGCCGGCTCCCACGAGGGATGGGTCATCGTTCAACTCTCTAACTCAGAGTGCCCGGCAATCGTGGGAAAGTGGCATAGGGAGTTCGAAGTGCCGGCTTCGGGCTATTTGTGCACCGCTACAGGGCCCACTGCCGGATACGTATACGAGCGGTACTGGCTCGCTGATGGCTCCGGCGACCGGCAGCGTCTCAAGATTGGCAAACAGGTACACGTCCGATCGACGACAAACGTGCAGACAGTGAGCTGCCAAGTCATAGCCTCCGTCTTCTGGTATGGAGACCGTGACCACATCATCGGTGATGTCTCCACCGCCATCCGCGAGAGAGTTAGTGGCTGCGCGCAGGCACGAGAACCGTCTGGGGCTCAAGTTCAAGTGACCGGACAATCGGAGCAGGGTGGCACCAACGAGAAATAAGGTGCGCTGCTATCCGCGCTCGCCAAGCGGGACTTCGGCCGACGTGGCCCTCCGCGCCTGCGGGCGCTGCGGTCCACGCAGCCGAAGTGGCGCTTCGGCGAGACGCGGACCCCGCGGCAGGCGTCGCGCCAGCCGCGCTTGCAGTGAAGTGAACCTCTCATAGTCAATCCCGTCACGCGCGTCCGTCACGCCGCCCGCAGGCGGGGCGCAGCGGGCGTGTTGCAGGTCCCCCCTGCGCCGGCCTTCGGCACGCCCCCCGGCGGGCCGCCGGTGGGCTCGGCGGTGCGCGGCGCTGCGCGCCGCGCGGTGCAACCCCCAGACTGCGGCGTCACGATGAGAGGTGGAGGATCACCGCGGCTTCGACGTGGTGCTTCTCGAGGAGCGCACCGAAGAGCTCCAGGAACCGCTCCATGTCGGTGACGGCGGCGCGTGCTGCGCCGAGGTTGACGGGGCCAGGGCGGCGCGCGGTCACGGGCTGGAACGTCCCCGTATCGTCAACGAGGTAGAGCTCGGCGCGCGGGTGGACGAGAGCGTTGCGACGGAGTGCCAGGCGATCGACGATGCTGACGATTGCCTCGATCTCGGGGGCGCAGGCATCCGGCAGCCACGCCAAGACGAACTTCACCTTCTCCGTCATGCGTACCCAGCGAGTCTTGCGCTCGAACATCTCCTCGCCGAAGCGGAAGAGGCCATAGATGTTCAGGGTGGCCTCGACGACCATGGCGGCGAACACCTGGACGGCGCGGGAATAGCACCGGACCTGTTCGAGCGCGTCGAGCACTTGGCCGACGTCTGATCCCTCCGGGGCGTCGATCACGTCGCCGGAGGTGGGGCAGTGCGCGGCCGCGGCTTCGAGCGCGTCGAACAGCCGGTAGACCTCGCGGCGCAGGTCCTTGTGCAGGGTTGTCGCCATCGCCGGCGACGGGATCGGGGCCAAATCGCTCGTGGCTTCATCCATGGCTGTCGACGGCGCTCAGGACGCCTTGCGGAGGAAGGCGTCGATGGTGCGGAGGAGTGCCTGCTGGTCGCGCTTGGAGAGCTTCTCGATCTCGCGGAGCTTGCGCCAGAGGCGGGAGTGGCGGCGGGGCGGGGCGTCGGCGACGGGCGAGACGCCGGCGAGCTCATCGAGGGAGACGCCGAGGATCTCGGCCAGGCGAGGCAGGAGCTGGGCGGGCGGCCAGGCGGACTGGCGCTCGTAGTAGGTCATCATCCGCTGCGACAGGCCGACGAGACGGCCGAGCTCGGTCTGGGTGAAACCACGGGCCTTGCGGAGGCGCGCCAGGCGCTGGCCGAAGGACTCGATGGGCGGGGACTTGGGCATCTCGGGCCATCCACTCCAAGTGATCAGGTTCAGGGTCATTGTAGGAAGCCTCGAGGGGGATCATGTTCCCGCTTGACAGGAATATACACTAACTGCATACTGCGGCACCAGGCAGAAAATCGCCTGAGGCTTCACTTTCCTCTTGACAGGGTTCCGGCGAGAACGGGGGTGCCGCATGTACGTGACCAAGGAAGCCATCGAGGAGGTCCGGCGGCGGTGCGACCTGGTGCAGGTGGTCGAGGGCCGCGGCGTCACGCTGCAGCGCAAGGGCAAGAACTACGTCGGTCTGTGTCCCTTCCACGAAGACCACGAGCCGTCCCTGGTCGTGAACCCGGAGAAGCAGCTGTGGAACTGCTTCGGGGCATGCTCGGGGAACGGCGGCAAGAGCGGCGGCGATGTGTTCGCGTTCGTGGCGAAGAAGGACGGGGTGACGTTCCTCGAGGCGATGAAGCGGCTCGGGTACGAGGAGCCGGAGCACTCGGGGTCGCGGGCGCCGCGTCGGGCGCCGGCGTCGCACGTCTCTACAGCCGGCCGCCGGCATCTCCTGGCGAGCGTCGTCGGCCACTACCACAAGGCGTTCCGGGAGCGGCCGGAGGGCCAGACGTACCTCAAGGGACGCGGACTCGACGCCCCGGAAATGCTCCAGGCGTTCGAGGTCGGCTACGTCGACGGCTCTCTCCTGAAGACGTTCGACGCCGGCGGCGAGATCGGGGGAGCGCTTCTGGACGCGGGCCTGCTGACGGCATCGGGCCGCGAGCTGTTCCTCGGGTGCGTTGTGTTCCCGCTGCGGCTGCCGGAGGAAGGGATCGTCGGGTTGTACGGCCGGCACGTGCAGCGGGACCAGCACCTGTACCTGCCGGGGCCGCGACGCGGTCTGTTCCACTGGCAGGCGCTGAAGGGATCGGAGCACGTCGTCCTTACCGAGTCGGTGATCGACGCGCTGACTCTGTACCAGGCGGGGATCCGGAACGTGTCGTGCGTCTATGGCGTGCAGGGCTTCACGGCGGACCACGAGGAGCTCATACAGCGGTTCCGGGTGAGGCGGGTGACGCTTCTGCTCGACGGCGACGACGCCGGCGAGCGGGCGACCGGGACGATCGGCGATCGTCTCCGGCAACTCGGTCTCGAGGTCGGCGTCGCGCGTCTCGCCGGCGCCAAGGACGCTAACGAGCTGCTGGTCAGCCAGGGCCCGGAGGCGGCCGCGGCGGCGTTCCGGAGCACCCTCTCTGTGGCTCTTCCCTTAACTGTGAACGGCACCGTTAAGGAAGAAGCGGCCGCGGCCGCGCCGCCGGCGACCGTGAGTGAGCCGGCGCCGGCGCCGGCGACGTCGGCGGGCCCGTGTGTGAGTCGGGATGCCGACGGCAGCGTGCGGGTGGCGTTCGCGGCGCGCGCCTATCGGGTGCGCGGCTTGAACGCCGTCGGTCTCGATCGCCTGCGGGTGAACCTGCGCATCGAAGGGCAGGGTCGCATGCACCTCGACACGCTCGATCTCTACGGTCACCGGGCGCGGACGGCGCTCACCAAGGAGCTCGCCCGGCTGTTCGAGCAGCCCGAGGAAGACCTGGCGCGCGAGGTCGCCGCGCTCATCGAGACGCTCGAGGGCCTGCGTCTCGAGCTCGCGAAGGCCGACACCGCGGCGCCGGCGCGCATCACCATGCCCGACCGGGAGCGGGACGAGGCGCTCGCTCTCCTGCGCGCGCCCGACGTCCTCGACCGCGTCCTCGCCGACTTCGAGCGGGTCGGGTGCGTCGGCGAGAAGACGACGTTGCTCGTGGGCTACCTTGGTCTCGTGTCGCGCCTGCTCGACGATCCGCTCGGTCTCATCATCGTGAGCCGCTCGGGGGCCGGGAAGAGCAGCGTCCAGGACGCGCTCTGCGACGTCGTCCCCGACGAGGACCTCGTGCGCTACACGCGGCTGACGGGCCAGGCGCTGTTCTACAAGGAGGAAGACGCGCTGGTCCACAAGGTCCTCGCCATCGACGAGGAGGCGGGCGCTGCCGAGGCCGCCTACTCGATCCGGAACCTCCAGAGTGCCCAGGTGCTCACCGTGGCGGCGACCCGCACCGACCCGCAGACCGGGAAACTCCGAACCGAGGAGTACCGGGTGGAGGGACCGGTGTTCATCATGTTCACGACGACGTCACCCGAGGCGCTCGACTACGAGACCAGGAACCGGTTCGTGCAGGTCGGCATCGACGAGTCGGTGGAGCAGACGCGGCTGATCCTGAGGCGCCAGCGGGAGGCGGACACGCTCGAGGGTGTCTTGCGGCGCCAGGAGGCGGAGCACCTGTGGGCGCGGCAGCAGAACGTGCAGCGGCTCCTCAGGCCGCTCAAGGTCGTGAACCCGTATGCCGCGGCGCTGCGCTACCCCGACGAGCGGTTGCAGATGCGGCGGGAGCAGAAGAAGTACCTGACGCTCATCAAGGCGATCGCGCTGCTCCACCAGCACCAGCGGGAGGTGAAGAGAGCACGGCGCGGCGACGTCGAGGTCGAGTACGTCGAGGTGGAGCCGCGTGACATCGCCCTGGCGAACCGTCTCGCGCGCCAGGTCCTGGGAAGAAGCCTCGACGAGCTGGCCCACCCGACGCGGCAGTTGTTGAAGCACCTCGTCGATCACACGCGCGGCGAGCAACCGCGCCGGTTCACGCGCCACGAGGTGCGCAAGCAGACGGGCTGGACCGACTGGCAGGTGCGGGTGCATCTCGGCCAGCTCCTCGATCTCGAGTACGTCGTCGTGGCCGGAGGCCGGAACGGCCAGCGGATGACGTACGAGTTGCTGTTCGACGGTGACCCGGAGGAGGACGGGAAGTACCTCGCGGGCCTGGTCGACGTCGGGGATCTCGAGCGGCGCGCCGCGCAACTCCGTGAGACGACAGGACCTTGTGAGGAAAAACGGCACCTTGTGAGGAAAACGGCGACCTTGAGGGCACCTTGTGAGCGGGCCTCACAAGGTCGAACCCCTGTCGTGTCCGTCTCTTAACGGTGAAAACGATCGACCTTGTGAGCTTTCGGGGAAAAGGTGGGGGGGGTTGTGGTGCGAGAGTCGAGGGCGTGAGATGGACGACGGTCACCGCCGGCGGTTCGAGCTGCTCGTGGCGCGGTTCGTCGAACACATGCAGGTGCTCGGGTGGTCGCCGCGCACCGTTGACGGCTACCAGTCGCAGGTGCGGTTCTTCGTTCTGTGGCTCGACGAGCAGACCGACGTCGAGGAGGTCACGGCGATCACGCCCGAGGTCCTGCACGCCTACCAGACGCACCTGTACGGGTTCAGCGACGAGAACGGCAGGTCGTTGAGCATCGCCACCCAGGCGGCCCGGCTGTCCGTCGTGCGGTCGTTCTTCCGGTATCTGGTGAAGAGCGACGTGCTGCTCTACGACCCGTCGGCGTCGCTCGAGCTGCCGAAGCGGAAGGGGATCCTGCCGCGGTCGATCCTGAGCAAGCAGGAGATGGCGCGCCTCCTGGCGGCGCCGGACGCGACGACACCGCTGGGCCTGCGGGACCGGGCGATGATCGAGGTCCTGTACTCCACCGGCATCCGCAACGCCGAGCTGCGCGCCCTTCAGGTGTACGACCTCGATCTCGACCGCGGGCTTCTCAGGGTCAACGAGGGGAAGAACGCCAAGGACCGGGTGGTGCCGCTCGGGGCGGCGGCCTGCACGTGGCTGCGCGAGTACCTCAGCGAGGCGCGGCCGAAGCTGCTAGTCGGCCATCACGACGGCGGCGCCGAGCCGACGGTGTTCCTGTCGAAGAACGGCAAGCGGCTCGTGCCGCTGGGCGTGCTGTATCCGCTGAAGAAGCACGCCCGGAAGGCCGGCATCGAGCGCGTGGTGACGCCGCACACGCTGCGCCACACGTTCGCGACCCACCTGCTGGCGGGCCACGCCGACATCCGGCACATCCAGGCGATGCTCGGCCACGCCTCGGTGGCGACGACGCAGATCTACACGCGCGTCGAGGTCACCGATCTGAAGGCGGTGCACCGCCGCTGCCACCCGCGCGAGCGACGATGAGCGCCGAAAAGGTGGTCCCGCAGACCCCGATCTCCCTCGAAGAGCCCGGCCTCCACGAGGCAAACTCGCCTTCCGCGACCGCCTCTACCGGCCTCGACGCCCTCGTCGAGGCGCATCTCGCCGCGGCGCTTGCTCTCGGCCGCGCCCGCGGCACGGTGGCGTACCGGCGCGTCTACCTCGCGCAGCTCGTCGCCTGGCTCCACGAACGCGGCGTCACGACGGCCGCGCAGGTCACACCGTCGATCCTCGAGGACTATCTCGTCCACCTGAAGAGCCGCGTCACCGAGTACAACCGGAAGTCACCCTCACCCTTAAGCGTGAAGACGCTCGCGGCCGAGGCCTCGGTGCTGCGCTCGTTCTTCTCGTGGCTGGCGAAACGGCACGTTGTGCTGTTCAACCCGGCCGAGACGCTCGTGCTCGGTGACCGGACGCAGCCGCTGCCGAAGAGCGTTCTCACCGAGAGTGAAGTGCAGGCGCTCCTGGCCGTGCCCAGGCTCGACGCCGTCGGCGTCCGTGACCGCGCCATCCTCGAGACGCTCTACTCCACGGGACTGCGACGCGCCGAGCTCTGCGGCCTCGACCTGTACGATGTCGACGCGGCTGGCGAGCTCGTCCGTGTGAGGCAAGGCAAGGGCCGCAAGGACCGCTACGTGCCGGTCGGCGCCCACGCCCTGGCCGCGCTGCGCCGCTACGTTCATCACGCGCGCCCCGAGCTGGTGGCCACCTCGAAGGAGCCGGCCCTGTTCGTCGCGTCGATCACCGGCCGCCGGCTTGGCCGCCAGACCCTCAACCTCATCATCCGGAAGCACGCCGCGGCCGCCGGCATCGCCAGGCGCGTCACGCCGCACGTCCTGCGCCACACCTGCGCCACGCACCTGCTGCAGGGCGGCGCCGACCTCCGGCACGTGCAGGCGATCCTCGGTCACGCGTCGATCGCCACGACCCAGGTCTACACGCGCGTCGCCGTCGAGGACCTGGCGCTCGTCCACCGGCGGAGCCATCCCCGCATGTCGCTGAAAGTCGTTGAGCACCGGACGCCGAGGGGCGTATCCTCTCCTTAACTGTCAGGCGGTGCCGGCCCGCAGCCGGCCAGGGGGTCAGGAAGGGCTCGATCGGGACCGTCGAAACCGTAGCACGGCGGGCTGTCGTGTAATCGAGGCCCCGCCGGAAAGGCAGGCCGGACGTGGAGTTGCAGGATCGGTCGCAGGAGGCGCTGTATCAAATAATGTTGGCGAGGTACTACTCCTC
>Ga0247727_10000913_pt1 | contig 71807 bp, 71 predicted proteins | sample WisWelCaveWW1625_FD_202498 | JGI IMG/M metagenome (GOLD analysis project Ga0247727, IMG submission 202498) | Biofilm microbial communities from Wishing Well Cave, Virginia, United States - WW16-25 | ecosystem: Environmental > Aquatic > Deep subsurface > Groundwater > Cave microbial mat | place... | reverse complement strand
AACGGCAAAGATAACGACGATACTTTGACGGGATGGCGGCTCATCAGTGAAAGATTGAAATTGGAATTATGGGCGCTGCCAACCGGTGAAGCGGATATGCCGTATATCTTGCGTTTCTACGATCCGGCAACTGGGAAATGGCTGTCCGATCCGGAGCAGGCAATGGTTGAGCGTGAATTGTTTGAGAAGCAAGCGACTGAAGCTGAGGACAAAGTAAAAAAAGAAGCCAAAGCCCGACAGGCTGCCGAAGCAGAAGTTTTACGTTTGAAAGCCGAATTGGAAAAATTACGCAACAAAAGCGAAACGAATTAAAAGCAGGCCAAATTGAAAATCAATCTCATCACCCTCGGTTGTCCGAAAAATATCGTTGATTCCGAATTTATCAAAGGCGGGTTGAAAACCTGCGGCGTTGAATTTGTCAATGACGCGAAAAACGCCGAAACGGTAATCATCAACACCTGCGGCTTCATCGAGTCCGCCAAAGAAGAATCGATCGACACCATTTTGCAGGCGGTGCAGCTCAAAAAACGCGGCAAGATTAAAAATGTTTTTGTCACCGGCTGCCTTTCCGAGCGTTATGGTTCTGAACTTCGCAAAGAGATTCCCGAAGTCGACGGCTTTTACGGCAACCGCGACATGCAGAAAATCGTCACCGGTCTTGCGCAGCAGTTGCGATTGAAATATGAATTGATCGGCGAACGCGAGCTTTTAACGCCGAAACATTTTGCCTATTTGAAAATTTCCGAAGGCTGCGAGCACCCTTGCACGTTCTGCGCGATTCCCGGCATTCGCGGCAATTTTCGCAGCACGCCGATTCCCGGCCTCGTCGCTCAGACGGCCCGTCTGGCTGAACAAGGCGTGAAAGAGCTCATCCTCGTCGCGCAAGATACCACGCAATACGGCCTCGATCTCAACGGTAAACAGCAGCTCCCCGAGCTTTTGCGCGCGCTGTGTCGCGTCGATGGCATCGAATGGATTCGGTTGATGTATGCGTATCCTTATCATGTCACCGAGGCCATGCTTGAAGTCGTTGCTGATGAGCCGAAAATTGTCAAATACATCGACATGCCAATTCAACACATTTCGAGCCGCCTGTTGAAACGGATGGCCCGCCGGGTAGATCGCGGCTTCACGGAAAAATTACTTGCAAGAATGCGCGCGATCATTCCCGAGCTGGTGATTCGAACCTCGGTCATTGCCGGCTTTCCCGGTGAGACGGAAGAAGATTTCCAGGAATTGCTCGATTTTGTGGCCGAAGAAAATTTTGAACGGCTCGGGGTTTTTACTTATTCCCCGGAAGAAAATACGCCGGCCTTTAGTTTTCCGACTCAGATTGCGGACGAGGTTAAACGCGAGCGTTATGATTTGCTGATGCAGACGCAGCAGGAGGTCGCGGCGAAATGGAGCGCCAGACAAGTCGGCCGCCGTCTGCAAGTATTGCTTGATGAATTCGATTCGTCCGTCAAGGCGTATCGCGGCCGCACCGCGTGGGATTGCCCGGAGATCGATCACACCGTGTTGATACGAAACTCGTTGCCAGCGGCGCCCGGCTTGAATGGCCTGCGCGTCGGTGAATTTTTTGAAGTGGATATTGTTGCCGCGCAAGATTATGATTTGATCGCTGTCCCTAATCGTCACCTCAATTCCCATTCCTCGCCGGTTTCTGCAAGGGAGCACGATGGAATAAAATATCTCTTTTATCAAGGCCAAACGGTTGGATAATTGAGAGGTGAATTAAAAAATGATGTGAGGTTGAACATGGAAAACAAAATAAAATTTCTGCAGCCGCCAAAATTCCTGGACATGATTTTTTTTGCGCTGCTGCTCGCCGTACTAAAAACGCCGAGTCTTTGGGCGCAAGTTGAAATGTCGGGCAGCCGGCAGGAAAATTCTCCGTTCTTCTTTCTCGAGCTCGCCGGTTTTCGCGGCGAGAAGCCAAAGGAAACCCGGCTCGATATTTATCTCAAAGTCATGTACGACGAGCTTCAGTTCGTTAAAGTCGGACCGGATTCGTTTCGGGCGATTTACGAAGTCTCGGCGGTTGTTTTAGATGACGGTGATTTTCAAGTCAACGGCAAGATCTGGCGCGACACGGTTACGGTGAAAGGATTTGAAACGACCAACTCCCGCCAGTTGTTTCACGCCGGCAAAACCAGTTTGTCTTTGGTGCCGGGCGAATATCGGGTTAATATCGGCGTCATGGACCTGGACACTCAGCGCACGAGTTTTCGCAAGACCACCATCGCGTTGCGCGATTTCAGCAGCGGCAAATTGTCGGTGAGCGACGTGCTGATTGCGGACACCGTCGGCAAAGATAGCAGCGGCAATCTCATTCCGTTTCCGCAAGTCACCGCGCCGCGGCAGGAAAAATCGCTGCTTTTCGCTTATCTCGAAATTTATGATAGCGGCACCGATAAAGAATTTAAAACGTCCTATTTTTTAAAAAATCCAAAAGGGGATAAAGTTTTTCAAAAAGAAGTGGCGGTGCGACATACCGCCCAGATCACGCCGGTGTTTTTGGAGCTGCCCGGTGCGACGCTGGCTCACGGCGTCTATGTCATTCATATCGACGTCAAAGGCAGCAAAGAACAGACGGCGACCGAGCGCGAGATTACGCTGCACTGGATCGGCATTCCTGCCAACATTGTCGATCTCGACCAGGCCATCGAGCAAATGAAATATATTGCTAAGAAGGATGGTGTCAAAAAAATTCAGTCCGCTCCGCCGGAAAAGCGGCGCGAGGCGTTTTTAAAATTTTGGCAGGAAAATGATCCGACGCCCGGCACCGAGGCCAATGAATTAATGGATGAGTATTATCGCCGGGTGAATTATGCCAACGCCAATTTCCGCAATTTCCGCGAAGGCTGGAAAACCGACATGGGCATGGTCTATATTATTTTCGGCCCGCCCGGCGAAATCGAGCGCAATCCGTATAATCGTTACGCCACGCTCTATGAAGGGCGCACGGTCAAAGCCTCCGAAGTTTGGATTTATTATGATATGAATCGCCAGTTCGTTTTCTTCGATGAAACCGGCTATGGCGACTTTCGCATGGTTTATCCGTTGAGCGTCGACCAATACTTGCGATAAAGAAAGCGAAGGTATCAAGGAAAAATATGCCCAGGTTGTTAAAGCCGCCGCGCCTGCGTCCCGGTGATTTGATCGGAGTCATCGCTCCGGCCAGTCCCATGAAACATGATCGACTCGACCATGGCATTCATTACCTCGAAAATCTCGGTTATAAAGTCAAGCTCGGCAAATTCGTTTTTCACGAGCACGGTTATCTCGCCGGCCGCGATCGCGAGCGGGCTGACGACATTAACAAAATGTTTCGCGACCGTCGCGTGAAAGCGATCTTTTGCATTCGCGGCGGTTACGGAACGCCCCGGCTGCTCCCACTGCTTGATTTTCACGCCATTCGCGCCAACCCGAAAATTTTTGTCGGCTACAGCGATATTACGGCGATTCAACTGGCCATGCTGCGGCACGCCGGTTTGGTGACATTTTCCGGTCCGATGGTCGCGGCGGAAATGGCCAGAGGCATCGAGCCGTTTACCGAGGAAAACTTTTGGCGAACTTTGACGCATCCCGAACCCGCCGGCGAACTCGTTCGTCCGGCTGCCGGTCGTTATGAAACAATTTCTCGCGGCAGCGCCGCCGGTCCGCTTATCGGCGGATGTCTTTCGCTTCTCGCCTGTCTCGTTGGCTCGCGGCATTTTCCCAATGTGAAAGAAAGTATTTTTTGTGTCGAAGAAATCGGCGAAGCGCCGTATCGCATCGACCGCATGTTGGCGCAATTGCGCGAAGCCGGCGTTCTCAAAAGTATCGGCGGATTCGTTTTGGGACAAATGACGGATTGCGTGCCGACCGACAACGAACCGTCGCAAACGCTCGACGATTTGATGCGAGATTTCATCAAGCCGTTGAAAATTCCGGCCATTGCCGGTTTGGATTACGGCCATGTGAATGTGAAACATACTTTGCCGTTCGGCGTGCGCGCGGAATTAAATGTGCGAAGTGATAAGCAGCAATTACGAATCGTTGAATCAGCCGTGAGTTGATGGTTAGTTGTCGGCTCGCAGCCCAGTTTAACAAGGAGCCACAGAGAAATGGAGATGACACGGAGATCAATATTTTTTTAAAAATTTTTTCTCCGCGACGCTCGGTAAACTCAGTTACTCCGTATTAAAAAAGCTTTTTGATACAATGAGACTCGCAATTTTCGCCAGCGGCCGCGGCTCGAATTTTCAAGCCATACTCGACGCGATTGCAACGCGGCGTTTGCATGCTGAAGTTATGCTTTGTGTTTCCAATCGCGCCGATGCCGGCGTGCTGCAAATCGCCCGCGCTGCGCAAATTCCGACGACAGTGATTGAAGAAAAGCAATTTGCTAACACCTCGAATTATACTCGGGCGTTGTTGGAAGAACTGTCAAAACGCGAGGTTAATTTCATTGCGTTAGCCGGATTCATGCGCAAAATTCCGGTAGAAGTTGTGCGCCAATTTCGCCATCGGATTGTCAACATTCATCCGGCGCTGCTGCCGAGCTTCGGCGGCAAAGGCCTGTACGGCCATCGCGTGCATAAAGCTGTTCTCGAATATGGTTGCAAAGTCACCGGCGTCACCGTGCATTTTGTCGACGAAGAATATGACACCGGTCCGCCGATTTTGCAGCGCTGCGTACCGGTGTTGGATAACGACACGCCGGAAATCCTCGCCGCTCGCGTGCTGGAAATCGAGCATCAGATTTATCCCGAAGCCTTGCAACTTTTTGCGGAGGAGCGGGTTCGGATTGAAGGGCGAAGGGTGTGTATTTTAGCGACATCTGTTTTATAGAACACGGATGGTGCGGATTTTCACCGATTATTTATGGCGCTGATGAATTCAAAGAAAATGTGTAACTATTCATCGTCCGGGACAGTGGGCTGAATAGTTACCCCAATCAACAGAAGCTATTTTTTAAGTTCTTGAGCAAGAATAATATCCGTTTTTATAAGGATGAATAAAAATACAAACAATAAAGCGCCCAACAAAAAAATGGCGGACAGGATTCCCGTGTTGTTTCCCAACTTTGGATGAATTTTGAGGCGGCGTGCTGTTTTCAGAAACCGTTTCCTGCTGCTCATTTTGGGTGTTAGGCGAATCAATAAAGTGAAAAAGTCTATTGGATTGCTTATGAAGGCAGAATATCAAAGAGATGGGGTAAAAATATACAAAGGCGACTCTTTGAATCTATATGAAAAATGGGAGTCGCCAGTTGTTATCATATCTGATGGCCCATACGGTTTGGGTAGTTTTGTTGGCGATCCGCCCACGCCGTTTCAACTCGATCAATGGTATGAACCTCATATAGCTCAATGGTCTCGTTTTTCCACTCCTTTAACCACGCTTTGGTTTTGGAATAGCGAAATTGGCTGGGCGACTGTTCATCCGGTTTTATTGAAATATGGCTGGGAATATCGCAATTGCCATATTTGGGACAAAGGAATAGCACATATTGCAGGTAATTCAAATGGACAAACGCTCAGAAAGTTTCCGGTTGTGACAGAGGTTTGTGTTCAGTATGTTAAAAAGGCTTTTTTCAACGTTAATGGCCATACACTCTCAATGCAAGAGTGGTTAAGATATGAATGGGAGAGAACTGGTCTACCGTTATATGAAACGAATAAGATATGCGGAGTCGAAAACGCTGCTACACGGAAATACTTTACCAAAGATCATTTATGGTATTATCCACCGCCAGAGGCTTTTGAGAAGCTGGTTCAGTATGCTAATAAATATGGCAACAAGAAAGGCCGGCCATATTTTTCACTATATGGAAAAAATCACCTGGCCAGGCAACAATGGATAAATATGCGATCCAGATTTAATTTTGAAAATGGTATTACCAATGTTTGGCATGAACCAGCGGTCAGAGGTATCGAAAGACTCAAAAAGAAATACAAGTGTGTTCATATAAATCAAAAACCATTAAAACTTATCGAGCTTTGTATTAAAGCCAGTTCTGATAAAGGAGATGTTGTGTGGGAACCTTTTGGAGGATTATGCTCCGCAGCCATCGTCTCCCATAAATTAGGAAAAAAATGTTTTGCGGCGGAGATAAATGATGATTTTTATAAAATTGCTATTGAACGGCTGGCTCATTACGACGTGATTTTGGAGTTATTTGAATGACTAAGATTCCAAAGGAACCTGCTATCACTTCCCCGAACGAGGATTGGGACCATATCGATCTCCATCGTCGCGTGAAAGCGGCATTAGAGGCGCTCCCTATTCATTTTAACCCTGAAACTTATATCGAGGGAATTTCTGCAACTGATATTTTCACCTTAAACGCAACGCTGGGAGCGACGATAGAGGATCAAGTTGTAAATACGTTGAATCAGATGCGAGCAATATGGGATCCTAATGGCAAATATTTTCTGTATAGCTTCGTCAGACAAGCGCAAACTTTTCCTGACGTTCTATTTAGGGGAAAATCGGATAGTGAAAAGCCCGAAGAATTTGCGCCTTATGTGGTGCCAGCAAAATATGCGGCTGAACTTAGAAATTATTTTTGGAAATATAAACGCAAGTCTCACTCTGATCAAAATATCGATTTTCCCCAGGGCGTCTTCCCCTATCCGTCTAAATCGAATCAAATCTTAGATCGACCGAAAGCAGATGCTGGAGGAAACTTTGGCAGATATGCAAGAACTGGAATAATGGATGCCTATATTGCAAAAGCCAAGCAGGAACGTCTGTGTGGTATACCCGCTGAATACTGGCTGCATTTCTTTAAAATCTTCGTTGAGCAGCGGGATGAACTTATAATTAGAGAGCAAATCGAAAAATTAAGAAACAAAGCGCTTGAGGTATTGGAGAAGACAGAAAGAAATCAATTTAATGTTGTGATAAATATTCTGAATGAACTTGAATCATTGTTAGATGAGTAGAAAATTTTTCTAACGATAAAAAAATTTTATTCTTTAGAAACCAATTCCGAGAAAATCACATGCCCAAAATCCAACGCGCCCTCGTCAGCGTACATGACAAAACCGGCTTGCATGAGCTGGGAAAATTTTTAGCGGCGCGAAAGATTGAAATTATTTCGACCGGCGGCACGGCGCGGTTTCTGAAAGAACAGGGCATTGCGGTGACGCCGATCGAGCAAATCACCGGCTTTCCGGAAATTCTCGATGGCCGCGTTAAAACATTGCATCCGAAAATTTTCGGCGGCTTGCTGGCGCGGCGCGAACTGGCGTCGCATCTCGAACAGAGCCAATTGCACGGCATTCAACTGATTGATCTCGTTATCGTCAATCTTTATCCATTTCGCGATGTCGTTTCTAAAGCAAATGTGACGCTTGCCGATGCAATCGAAAATATCGACATCGGCGGCGTTTCGCTCATTCGCGCGGCGGCCAAAAATTTTGCGCATGTCGGCGTCGTCACCAGTCCGGCGCAATATAATGATGTCATCACCGAGATGGAAAAAAACGGCGACGAGCTTTCGGAAACAACGCGGCGCGAATTAGCGGTGGGAGCGTTTGCGCATACGGCGCAATATGACGCTATCATTAACGCTTATTTACAAAGTGAAATTGCAACGAACATATTGCCGTCGTCATTTTCAATGGCGCTGGAAAAAATTCAAGATTTGCGCTACGGCGAGAATCCGCATCAGCGCGCGGCGTTTTATCGCGACAGCTTGAGTCGAGACAGGGGCATTGCCGGCGCGGCGCAATTGCAGGGAAAAGAACTGTCTTACAACAACATTGCCGATGCCGATGCGGCGCTTGCCGTCGTTCGCAGTTTCAATGAGCCGGGCGCGGTGATTGTCAAACATGCGAATCCTTGCGGCGCGGCCACCGGTGCAACACTTGTTGAAGCGTATCAAAAAGCGAAAGCCACCGATCCGGTTTCGGCATTTGGCGGCATCATCAGTTTCAATCGCGAGGTGGACGGCGAAACCGCTCAGACTGTTGTTGAACTTTTTGCAGAAGTGATTCTCGCGCCTTCATTCGGCGTCGAAGCGCAGCGCATTTTGGCGAGCAAGAAAAATTTGCGGCTGTTGGCGCTCGCTGATTTTCAAGAAAATTGGACGAGCCTCGAATTCAAAAAAGTCGCGGGCGGCGTGCTCGTGCAAGATCAAGATCTGCGCGCCGATAATGATAGTCTTTTTAAGATTGTCACGAAACGTCCGCCAACCACTTCGGAATGGGCGGCGCTAAAATTCGGGTGGAAAGTGGTGCGTTACGTAAAATCCAACGCTATCGTTTATTGCCTCGCCGATCGCACGATTGGCATCGGCGCCGGTCAAATGAGCCGGGTCGATGCATCTTTATTGGCGATTGAAAAAGCGCAGCGCGCAGGATTTTCAGTAAAAGGCACGGTGCTGGCGAGCGACGCGTTTTTTCCGTTTCCCGACGGCGTCGAAGCCGCAGCGCAAGCCGGCGCCACGGCCGTGATTCAACCCGGCGGTTCCGTGCGCGATGCCGAGGTGATTGCAGCGGCGGATCGGCACAGCCTGGCGATGGTTTTCACCAACATCCGGCATTTTCGGCATTAAATTCTTAAATTGATTTTTAGAAAAGTTGGCCGAATGAACCGGCCAACCGGCTAACCGGCCAACCGGCCAACTATTATAAGGTAACAAGGCATGGCTTTTAGTTTGCAAAGTTTTTTGAGCAGTGATATTGCAATGGACCTCGGCACGGCAAACACACTGGTGTACGTTCGCGGCAAAGGCATTCTCGTCAACGAGCCGAGCATCGTGGCGGTACGCAAAGCTGATCAGGAAATCGTCGCGTACGGCAGCGAAGCGAAAGAGATGCAGGGCCGCACGCCCAACGAGATCATCACCGTCCGCCCGATGAAAGACGGTGTGATTTCCGATTTCGAATTGGCGGAAGCGATGATTCGGCATTTTATTCGCCGCGTGCAAACGACGCGCTTGATGCGGCCGCGTATGGCGATCAGCATTCCGAGCGGCATCACCGAAGTGGAGAAACGCGCCGTGCGTGATTCCGCCGAGCATGCCGGCGCGCGCGAAGTTTATCTCATCGATGAGCCGATGGCGGCGGCAATCGGGGTCGGCCTGCCCATCGAGCAGCCGGTCGGCAGCATGGTTATCGACATCGGCGGCGGCACCACGGAGATCGCGGTGATCTCGCTTTCCGGCATCGTCAATCACATGTCGATTCGCATTGCCGGCGATGAAATGAACGAAGCGATCCTGCAGCATTTCAAACGCAATTATAATTTGCTCGTCGGCGAAAACACCGCCGAGCACATCAAATGCACCATCGGCTCGGCCGCGCCCTATAACGACAAGACGGCGATGAGCGTGCGCGGCCGCGACATCGTGGCGGGCATTCCGAAAACCGTTGAAATCAACTCGATTGAAGTGCAGGAAGCGCTGGCCGAGCCGGTGAATGCCATCGTTGAAGCCACCAAGCTTTGTCTCGAACGCACGCCGCCCGAGCTCTCGGCGGATATTCTCGATCGCGGCATCGTGCTGTCCGGCGGCGGCGCGCTGTTAAAAGGACTCGACGAAAGATTGCGGCGCGAGACGAACCTGCCGATCATCGTCGCTGAAGATCCGCTCACCTGTGTCGTGCGCGGCAGCGGCAAGGTGCTGGAGGATTTGAATCATTATCAAAAAGTTCTCTCGAAAACGAAACGGTATTAAAAATGCTCAATAAAGATTTGTTGGAACGCCCCAATTTATTCTTTGTTTCGAAGCGGGAATACTTCACGCTGATTGCAGCGATGGTGGTTTCGCTGTATTGTTTGTTCAATAATGACAGGCCGCAGATTGACGCGGTGCGGGCTTTTTTTCTTGAAAATTACGCCGGCTTGCAAAGGAATTTCATCTGGGTGCGCCAACTGGGGGAATTGCAGCGGGAGAACGTAACGCTGCGCCAGCACGCGACGCAAATGATGCTGGAAAACAGCCAGCTGCGCGAAGCGCTTTTGGAAAACTATCGGCTGCGGGAAATGTTGGATTATCGCGGCCGTGAAACGTTCACCCTCCGCGCGGCTCGGGTGATCACCAAAGAAAGGGATCGGACACCGGTTGCTGTCACGATCGATTTGGGCAGTGCCGATGGAATGCGGCCCAATCTGCCGGTGGTGACGCCGGAAGGCCTGGTCGGCAAAATTTATAAAGTCTTTCCGCAGGTGAGTCTGGTGCAGGTCATGCTCGACCGGAATTTCTATGTCAGCGCGCGGATCCAGGGCAATCGGGTTTACGGCATCGTCAACTGGAACGAGAGCAACGGTCTCGAACTCACGTCGGTGCCGCGCACGGCGACGGTCCAGTTCCGCGACGCCGTGGTCACTTCGGATTCGAGCGCGTTGTTTCCGGATGGACTGCGCATCGGTTTGGTGAAAGACATTTCCGAAGAGGAAAGTTCGCTCTTCAAAACCATCATTTTAAAACCGGACGTCGATTTCTCCCGGCTTGAAGAAGTTTTTGTGATTACCGCGGGTCGTCCGCCAATGAAACCAGTAACCAGTAATCCGTAATCGTTCAACCGGCATGCGCGTTGTCAAATATATACTGATGTTTGGTTTTCTCGTTTTGTTGCAGACGACGCTGATTCCTTTGCTTTCGATTCAGGATATTTATCCTGATCTGGTGTTGATCGGCGTGGTGATTACCGGCATTCGCCATGGCTCGACGCCGGCGATTATAGCCGGTTGTCTGGCGGGTTTTGTGCAGGACGCCGCCGTGACGCAGTTCTATGGATTGTCGGCCCTGGCCAAATCCGCCGCCGGTTTTGTCGCGGGATATTTTTCCCGCGACAAAGTTAAATATAATTTTCAGATCACCCTGGGCGTGATCGCGGCGACGGCGCTGGCCAACAGCGTGTTCTATCAATCGATCTATTATTTTGATTCTTCTGTCGGCGTGGGATGGATGATTGTGCGTTACATCATCCCGCACTTTATTTATACCGTGGTCGTCGGTATTATTGTTAATGCAGTGTGGCCGGGCGGGCTTTGGGGGAAATCTTGACGTAGAACTTATTCACACAGTCGTTATGGAACTCAGTGAAACCAACAAACGCCTGATTTTCTCCGCCGCACTTTGCGTGATTTTTTTCACCCTGCTCGTTCGCTTTGCCTATATTCAATTGTACAGAGGCGAAGATTTTTTGCAGGCCTCGGAGGAAAATCGGATTCGCACCATCGATGTCGAGCCGCCGCGCGGCTTGATCATCGACCGGAACGGCGTTATTCTCGTCGACAATCGCCCGGCTTTTGCGCTCTACACGACGCCGGCGGAACTTCGCAATGACAGCGTGTATAGCATTTTGGCGACGGCGCTGCAAACGACCAGGCAGGAATTGCGCGAGCGCGTGCGCCGCAACAATCGCGGCAATTTTATTCCGATTAAAATCGAACAGCAAATTGATTTTACCACGCTGAGTTTTTTGCAGGAACGGCGGCTCGATTTGCCCGAGCTGGATTTTCGCGCCGAGTCGCGCCGTTCATATCCGGCCGGCGTTAAAGCGCCGCATTTATTTGGCTACCTCAGCGAGATTTCCGAAAACGAGCTCAAGCAGTGGCGCGATAAAGGTTATGAACCCGGCGATTTAATCGGCAAAAAAGGTTTGGAACGAAACTACGAAACTATTCTGCATGGCGCCAAAGGCAAACGATACGTGCAGGCCGATGCGCTCGGTCGTATCGTCGGCAATCTCACCGGCACGGACAATGCGGTGTTGCAAAATGTCGAGCCCATGCCCGGAAAAAATCTTTTGGTTTCGATTGATGCTTCGTTGCAGGTTCATCTTGAAACGGTGATGGCCGGTCGCCGCGGCGGCGCCGTCGTGCTGAATTGCAAGAACGGTGAAGTCATCGCATTAGTCAGCAAGCCGGATTATGATATCGAGCTTTTTTCCCGGCCGGTCACCGCGGCGCTGTGGAATCAATTGGCCAATCATCCCGACAAACCGCTTTACGATCGCATGGTGCAAAGTCTTTATCCGCCCGGCTCGACGTATAAAATGGTGTTGGCCTTCGCCGGTCTGGAGAACGGTTTGATCGATCCCGAAGAACGCGTTTTTTGTCCGGGTTATTATCGCTTCGGCACGCGCGCCTTCGGTTGTTGGAAAAAAGGCGGGCACGGCGCGGTCAATTTGCTGCAGGCCATCGAGCAATCCTGTGACGTGTATTTTTATCGTACGGGCCTCAAAGTCGGCTTGCAAAAATGGGCCGAATATGGGCGCAAGTTCGGGTTCGGCAAACTGACCGGGATCGATCTCATCGGCGAAACCGCCGGCCTGGTGCCGGACGAAATATATTTTGATCAGCGCTATGGCAAAAACAAATGGAGCAAAGGCTTGATCTTGAACGTTTCGATCGGGCAGGGCGATTTGTTGACGACGCCCCTGCAAATGGCGTATTTTGCCATGACCATTGCCAACGAAGGCAACACGTTCACACCGCGCGTCAAACGCGGCACGCAAGATCCTTTGACCGGCATCGAAGAGTTCGAGCAGCCTGATTCGGTGCGGATTGATGAAATTCGCCCTGAAACGTATGCTCTCATCAAACGCGGCATGTATAACGTGGTGCACGGCGCTCATGCGACGGGCCGCGCTGCGCAAGTGCCGGGAATTACCGCCGGCGGAAAAACCGGTACGGCGCAAAATCCGCATGGCGAGTCGCATGCCTGGTTTATCGGCTTCGCGCCGTTCGAAGATCCGCAAATTGCCTGGTGTGTTTTTCTTGAAAACGGCGGCGGCGGCGGCGCCAATGCGGCGCCGATTGCCAAAGGCATTATCTCGTTGCTCTTGAATGAAAATAAATTGGTGCCCGCGTCAAAGCGTTATGCCGCCGCCGAAACAAATCCGTAGCGAAAGCAACTCTCATGTCATCCCGAAGGGATCTTTTTAGTTTTCAGCACGATGCCTGTGCGAAAAAGGATTTTTCCCGAATGACATGTGACATGAAGTTGATCAGTAATTACAGTAACATGCCCACCGCTGCTCTCTACATTCATATCCCCTTTTGCGAAAAGCGCTGCATCTATTGCGATTTTTATACCGTTGCCGGTGTTGAGTCGCGCATTCCGGATTATATCGCGGCTTTGAAAAAAGAAATTGCAATGCGTTCGCGAGAAATATTCTGGCAGCGCCAACGTTTCGCGACGATTTTTTTAGGCGGCGGCACGCCCTCTTTGCTTTCACCGCAACAAATTGCCGAAATTCTTGACGCGGTTTTTTCTTCCTTCCATTTTGAAAAGTCTGCTGAAATTACGCTCGAAGCCAATCCAGGAACGATAACGATTGAGCAAATAGCGCAATATCGTTCCGCCGGCATCAATCGTTTGAGTTTCGGCATTCAGTCGCTTCATGCCGATGAGTTGGAAATGCTCGACCGCATTCATTCGCCGCAGCAGGCGATTGACGCGGTGACGATGGCGCGGCAGGCCGGATTTGACAACATCAATATGGATTTTATTTTCGCGCTGCCGCAGCAGACGATAAAACGTTGGCAGGAAAATTTAGAGCAAGCGATTGCACTCCAGCCCACGCATATTTCCGCTTATAATTTAACCATCGAACCTGGCACGCCGCTCGATCTAAAAATTCGCAAAGGCGAAATGCAACCGTTGAGCGAGGAAGAAGAACGCGAGTTTTATCAATTGACGATTGATTTTCTCGAGCGCCACGATTATCGGCAATATGAAGTTTCCAATTTCGCCAAGCCGGGTTTCGAAGCGCGGCACAACATTAAATATTGGGATGGCAGTTCTTATTTGGGTTTGGGCGCTTCAGCACATTCGTATGATGGCAATCGCCGCTTCTGGAATGTCGCGAATTTGCGCAAATATCTCGAAGCGCTGGCGACAGATCGTTTGCCGGAAGACGATTCTGAGCAATTGACCCAACAACAAAAAATGTTCGAAGTGATGTTTCTCGGCTTGCGGCAGCGCCGAGGCGTCGATCTTTCTGCATTCGCCAATCAGTTTCGCCAATCGTTTGATGAAACTTTCAACGGCGTTGCGCAGGAATTGGAAAAGGAAGGTTTATTGATTCAGCAGGATCGCTATTTACGATTGTCTCAAGAAGGTCTCTTCCTCTGTGATGAGGTTTGCGCGCAATTGGGTAAGCAACTCCGCCATTCAAAATAAAATTTTCCAAATCACCATTGCGAAAGCGACAATGGTCAATCCCACCGCGCTGAACGCCAGCAATTGCATGGTCATATTCTCACGGCGTTTTTCCGTATAACCGAGCAGCATGGCGCAAAGATAGCCGCCGATGAATCCGCCAATGTGCGCCCAATTATTAATCATGGGAAAAAGAAATCCCAGCACGAGATTAGCCAAAGCCCCTTGCCAGCTTTGTTTGTAAATCGCCGCGCCGAACGTGCCGCCGCGGCTGCGGCCATAATACACCAGCGCGCCCAGCAAACCGAATAGCGAACCTGAAGCGCCTACTGTAAACGGTATCCCACGCACGTTTGAAATGACAAATCCGAGAATGCCCGAAATCATGAAAATCAAAATAAGTCGCGTCGTGCCGAAAAATTCTTCGACCGCCGGCGCGAGTTGGCGAATCGACGACAGATTAAAATAAATATGCAAAAGGTTTCCGTGCAAAAAAATTGAGGTAATCAACGTCCACCAGCGGCCCTGTTGCATAGCATAGGCTCCGGTCATGCCCAACACATCGAGACTGCGCAGACTCGGCGAAATAAAATTTTGGAAGATTCCTTTCGGATCCAACACCAGGCTGATTCCATAAAGCAGAATGCAAAACGCGACGAAGATTTCAGTGAAACCGTATTTGCCGAGAAAATTGCGCAGCATGGGGCCGAATCCCCACAAGCCGGGCCGGCGCTGGCCGCAGTGAATGCAAACCTCGGCGCTCACGCTAATGAGCTGGCCGCAGCTTGGGCAAAGAATGGAGCCGGATATTTGACGGGGCATCGTTAAAAGAAAAAAATAAAAAAGAAAATTAGAAAAAATTATTTACGATTTTGGAAGCTTATCCAACAGTTTACGCGCCGCGAGTTTGTGCTGGGTATCGTCCCAGAAAAGATCGGGCAGCGCGATACACTGTTCAAGATGCCGGCGCGCTTCAGCGACGCGATGAAGTTTGAGCAGTGTGCGAGCGAATTCATAATGATGCACGAGCGAATTGGGACGGCGGCTGATCGCCTGCTCATAATATTTTGCCGCTTGCTCATAACTGGCGCCGGTTGGAAGGCCGCCAAAAATAATTTTTGCCGCCGCGCGTTCGATAAAATTCAAATCGGCCAATTCATAGTTCCAGCGGCCCAGAATATGCATGGCGCCGTCGTGTTGGGGATAAGCTTGCAAAGTGTGTTCGGCTTCCACTTTCACTTCTTTGGCAATTTGGATTTTGCGTTTCCCGCCTTCATAAAAGGCCATTCTTCCCAATGCCACCGCCAGTAGAAAATGCCCGTTCGAACTATCGGGATGCAGTGTCGTGCACCGCCGCGCCAGCTTTTCGCCGAGCGCATAATATTTCGGCTGTTCTTTTTTCGACAATGTCATGCCGACATCAACATAGGCGCGCGCCAGTTTCCACAAGACCTGATAATTGGATGAGTCGATTGCGATGGCGCGGCTATAATGCGTCAATGCCGCGTGATTATCAAATTTTTTATAAGCAAGATCACCCGCGAAAATAGCCTCGGTCAATTTCGGATTATTTACCGGCGAAGCGAAAAGATGTATTAATTCAAAAAATAAAAATATCGCTCCGAATAAAAGTAGCCATCGCTTTCGAGAGTTGCTCATTCATTCTCCTGCGCCAATTTCTAATCGCGAAAAATGCAGTTTCGTTATTCCGTTAAAATAAACTGTCTTTCCGCCGGCGTGAAAGTGAGAATGCCGACAATTCGATTGAGTTCTTGGCTGTCGAGGCTCTTCTCGAGCAATTGCCAGATGTGGCGCTGACGCTGCATTTGGTTTTTCCCTTCGAAAGCCTGCGATATAACGAAGCCGCCGACTTTTTGGGGTCATCGAAAATGCCATTGTTTTATGCCAATGCGAATAACCGTTGTTGCAGCTTGAAGGACAAGGCGGCAATTCTCTTTTAAAAAATCGCCGCGGATACCTCGATCTATTTTGAGTTTTTTAAAAGAGATTAAATATCGCTTGCATGCTGTTGCCACCAACAAGATAACAAACTGCGGCGGGAAAGTCAAGAAAGCATCTGATTAATAATACAAGCTGGCAGTTTGTGTTACGCTTCCAGTTCTTTTCGCAAACGTTCGTAGACTTCGCGCAGCGGCAAATGGTGTTGGCGCGCCAGGCTTTTGCAAGATTCAAATTCAAGAGAAAATGTTTGGCGCATTTGGCCTTCGGGAGTTTTCCATTCGGCGATTTTGATTTCGATTTCGCCGAGCGAGGTTTGCCGCCGTTCTTGCCAACGATGCAGCTTGTTGCGAGCTACGTGACTGACGCGAACGCCGAGTGTCGTGGTTTCAGCATAAATAACGGCGAGCACCTCGTTAATTTTTTCAGACGGCAACAGCGCCGAGAGCAAAATTCCGGGCCGGCCTTTTTTCATGATGATGGGAATGAGAAACGCATCCATCGCGCCGGCTTCCAGCAAGCGCTCGATGACATACGGGTAAAACTCCGGATTCATGTCGTCGATATTGGTTTCGAGCAGAACGGCGGTATCGGCAGTTTCTGAAATCGTTGTTTCGCCGATGAAGACGCGCAGAACATTCGGCAGATTCTCGTGCTCGCGCGCGCCGGCGCCGTAGCCGATTTGCTGTGGAATGAAAGTGGGCTGCTCGCCGGGTTTTGCCAACGTCGTGAGAATCGCCGCGCCGGTTGGTGTGACTAATTCGAATTCCACCGGCCCTAGTCGCGAAGGGAAACCACGAAGCAATTCAACCGTCGCCGGAGCAGGTACTGGGATGACTCCATGTTCGCATTTTACTGTACCGCCGCCGAGCGGAAATACCGAGACGGCAACTTGCTCAACGCCGAAAAAATGAAGCGCGGCAACGCTACACGTCACATCGGCGATTGCATCGATGGCGCCGACTTCATGAAAATGAATTTTCTCCGGCGTGGTGTGATGAACTTTGGCTTCGGCTTCAGCGAGTCGCCGGAAAATTTGAATGGCTTGTCCGCGAACCGGCTCCGGCAAATCAGCTTGATTTAAAATGGCTTCGATATGATGGAGATGGCGATGGGCATGTTCGTGCGGGGCGCGTACGTCAACTTTGGTGGCAAAAAATTCGCCGCGTTTGACTTGTTGCGCGCTCACTTGCAGACCGGCAATGCCGAGACGATTCGCGGTCTCTTGCAATTTTTCCAGCGGCACGCCGGCGTCAACCAGCGCGCCGAGAATCATGTCGCCGCTGGCGCCGGCGATGCAGTCGAAGTAGGCGAGACGAGGCATGGGAGAAGAGCCAACCGTTCGTTTTTTAATTCTTATTCACTTTCCGTCATGATTCGAGATATTTCGAAAAGGTCATCTTTAGAGGTTTTGGAATCGGCAAAGAGAAAATCCCATATTTCGTCTTGGCGTTGTGAATAAGGCATATTTTTAAATTTTGATGAAGCCACGACCACGACAAATTTATCGATTTCTTCTTCTGGTCGTATTTCGATAATGGCCTCGGGATCACCGAGCCTTTTTTTGCAGTAGCGCGCCACGGCTGCACGTATGCGCCTAACTCTGTCTCTGGTAGCTATTAAAGTCCCAGCCATGTTATGACTCCGTTTTGATGGTGAAAAAGCCATTCGTTCATTCTATCCGAAACGATTTTATCTTTTGGATCAGCGGTCTTGTAACGCCAAATTGCTTCATGATGAACTGCATTAATACGCGACAAATTTTTATAAATTTCCGGCAAAGCTGCTAAAGTTTTAGAAACACCCGCATAAATAATCAATGTCAATAAACTATGCGTTTTAAAAATCGCTGGCAAGCGGTCTACGTCCAGCCGCTCGCAAATTTTATATTTCAACCGCGCTTCGACGATGTAGCCGCCGATATAAACCGAGGTCGTCCATTGCCCTTGACTTCGCAGCAAATCGAAATCACGTTTGCGATCTTGCGCCAGTTGCGCAAACTCGTCTTTCGTTGTCGGCGTAAAAGCGGTTAATTCAGCCATTGCTCCTCCTCAATATAAATTATTCTCCCATAAATTGCAAGATTACTTCTCGCTGTCGCGGCCGGTTGTCAAAATCGACGAGAACGATTTGTTGCCACGCGCCGAGCAGAAGATCGCCATTGGCAAACGGAACGATGAGCGAAGGGCCAAGCAGCGCGGCGCGGACGTGAGCATAGCCGTTGCCATCGCCCCACGTCGCATCGTGATGATAATGAATATTCATTGGCGCGAGCTTTTCAAAAGCCGCCGGCAAATCTTTGAGCAGACCGGGCTCGTATTCGATGGTCGTCACGCCGGCTGTCGAGCCGGAGACGAAAACGGTGACGACGCCATTTTTCAGATTACCTTTTTTCAGCGCGGCGCTGACTTGCGGCGTGAGATCATGAATGTCGGTGAAGCCTTTGGTGGCGAGGGAAATTTTTTCAGTTTTGGCAGGCATGGAAATGGATCATTGGAGTGATGGAGTTTTGGATCGATGGATCACTGGATTTTTGGATTGATGGGTTTTGGACGTTGCATGACTCCAACAATCCATCACTCCATTTATCCAAAAATCCAATACTCCAACGTTTACTCTTCCCACGGGGGGGCGAAGCGCGTCATCTCATGGAAGTTGATAAAACGCTGGCGAACGTCGTCTTCGCGCAATTGGCGTAGCCGGTTAATGCTGAAATCCTCGACAACGAAACTGGCAAACGTGCTGCCGTAAATAACCGCTTGCCGCAAAGCCGCTTCATCGAGGCGCCCGCACTTGGTCAAATATCCCATAAATCCGCCGGCAAAGGTGTCGCCGGCGCCGGTGGGATCGAAGACGTTTTCCAATGGATAGGCCGGCGCATAAAAGAAATGTTCCGGCGTAATCAGGATCGCGCCATGCTCGCCTTTTTTTACAATGATGATTTTCGGCCCCATCTCGCGGACGCGGCGCGCGCCTTTCATTAAATTGTGCTCGCCGGAAAGCTGGCGAAGTTCGGAATCATTGGCGAGCAGCACGTCGACTCGCGCCAGCACGCGCGCCAACTCGCTCGGCGTGCGCTCGATCCAATAATTCATCGTGTCGAGCGCCACCAGTTGCGGCCGTTTGATTTGTTCCAAAACGCTGAACTGCAGTTCCGGCCCGATGTTGCCGAGAAAAACAAACGGCGTGTCGCGATATTTTTCCGGAATGCGCGGATTGAAGGTTTCAAAAACATTGAGGTGAGTAAAAAGCGTGTCGCGAGTATTCAGATCGAACCCGTAGCGCGCGCCCCAGCTAAAACTCTTGCCGGGTTTGATCTCAAGGCCGTCGAGATCGATGCCGCAACCGCGCATAAACTCGATATCAGATTTGGAGAAATCTTCGCCAACAACGCCCACTAAATTCACCTGCGTGAAATGGCTGGCCGCAACGCTGCAATAAACCGCGGTGCCGCCAATCACATTTTCAACCGCGCCAAACGGCGTTTCGACCGTATCCAAACCCAAAGAACCGATGACCAGCAGACTCATTTAAAACTTCCTTTCGTCATGATGCAGTGCAAGTTTCTTGATGCTGGATGCTTGATCCTTGATGTTTGGGCTGGTATCAGGGAGCCAGCATCAAGCATCCAGTCACATTTTTTCCGGGGCGGTGATATTGAGCAGCCTCAGCGCGTTGGCGAGCACGAGGCGCACGCCTTCGACCAAACGCAAACGCGCTTGCGTCAACGCCGTCTCTTCGCTGACGACGCGATGATCGTGATAAAAATGATGAAAGCTTGCCGCCAGCTCCTGTAAAAAAATCGTCAGGCGATGCGGCTCGAGAAACTGCGCGGCTTTGGAAACGGTTTCCGGAAATTCCGATAACTGGCGCAGCACGGCGATCTCTTCCGGTGTTTTTAACAAGCTCAAATCATATTCATTTGAAAGCGAAATGCCTTTGGCGATGGCATGTGCAAGAATGTTGCAGACGCGGGCATGTGCATATTGCACGTAGTAAACCGGATTCTCGTCCGTCTGCTTTTTCGCCAAATCAATATCGAAATCCATCGGGGAATCGAGCTTGCGCATGAGAAAAAAATAACGAGCCGCATCAACGCCGACTTCGTCGATCAGCTCGGCCATTTCAATGATATTGCCGGCGCGTTTCGACATTTTCACGACTTCGCCGCCGCGCAGCAAATTGACCTGCTGAATGATGCGAACTTGAAAACTGCCGGGCGGATAACCCAGCGCCGTCATCGCCGCTTCCATCCGCTTGATGTGGCTGTGGTGATCCGGCCCCCACAAATCATAAAGCTGATTGAAGCCGCGCTGATATTTGTCCATGTGATACGTAATGTCGCCGAGAAAATAAGTCGGCTCGCCGTCGCTTTTGAGCAGCACGCGATCCTGCTCGTCGCCGAATTGCGTGGAGCGAAACCACAGCGCGCCGTCTTTTTCGTAGCTTAAATTTTTTTGCGACAACAGAGCGAGAACATCCTGCTGGCGATTGCTATCCAACAATTTTTGTTCACTAAACCAGCAATCGTAGTTGACTCGAAACCTATCCAGCGTTTTTTTTTGCAAATGAATCATGCGCTCCAGCGCAAGATGGGTCAACTCATCGACACGATCTTCAATCGACAATTTGACAAAGCGGTCGCCAAATTCATCACGAATCGTTGCGGCCAAATCTTTGATGTAATCGCCGTGATAGCCGTCTTCCGGAAAAGGCTCGTCGACGCCCCAAAGCGCCATGTAACGCGAGCTGACCGAATAGCCCAACATGCGCACGCGCTGGCCGGCGTCATTCACATAAAATTCGCGGCTCGCTTCAGCGCCGGTGGCTTGAAAGAGATTGACCAAAACATCGCCAATCGAGGCGGCGCGCGCGCTGACGATATTCAGCGGGCCGGTGGGATTGGCGCTGACAAATTCCATGTTGATTTTCTTATCAACGTTGTAATTAGAACGGCCGTAAGATTCGCGCACGTGCAGAATTTCTGACAAAACATTTTGCCAATAACCAGCGCCGAGCCGGAAATTAATGAAGCCGGGGCCGTCGACGTGCACTTCATCAATCAGATTGCGATTGTATTCAAGCGCTTGAACGATTTCTTCCGCAATTGCACGCGGCGCTTTTTTGAGCGTTTTCGCCAAGCTCATTGCCACCGGTGTGGCGTAATCACCGAAGCCCTCTTGGCGCGGACGATTCACACTCACTGCCGTTGCCGGCCAGCCACGTTTTTGCATGAAGGCGGTGAGCAATTCCTGCAAATAATTTTCAGCGGATTGATTCATTTTTGGGTTGCACCAAACTAAAATTCTCTATAATGCGCAACATGAATGTTGCGTTACGAGGTTGGTTCGTCGCGAATTTCCTCGATTTGAGCATCGCCCCACAAACGCTCCAGCCCGTAAAATTCGCGCGTTTCCGGTTGAAAGACGTGCACGACGACATCGACAAAATCGATGAGCACCCAGTGATAGCGCTCGCGCCCTTCGACGTGCCACGGCCGGATTTCTTCTTTTTTTAGCTCGTGAACAATATGCTCAAAAATAGCGCGAACGTGCGTATCGACGCTGCCGGTGCAAATCACGAAAAAATCCGCAATACTGGTTAAATTGTGGACGTCAAAAATTTTTATGTCCGTCGCTTTTTTCTCCAGCGCGAGCACGGCGGCGCGGCGGGCGAGTTGAGCGATATTTTGATGCACTGGACGCGGCGGGCGAGCCGTTTGTTGTCCATGTGGCTGCATCAATTCCGGAAAGTCATTTCGCCAATTGGATTTTCCCATAAACCTCCAATAACAATTTCTGAACAATCGCCAAAACCTCATTCGGCTTAATTTCTTTCATGCAGCGAAAATGTCCGAGCGGGCATTGATGATGGCCGAGATGGCTGCAGGGACGGCAGGACAGCGCCAAATTTTCATGCACGTGCGAGGTTTGCAATTGCGGAAAAAAGCCCAGCTCGCGTGTCGTCGATCCGAAGATGGCAACGAGCGGCGTACCGGCGGCCTCGGCGATGTGCATGAGTCCGGAATCATTGGCGACGAACAATTGGCAGCGTTTGATAACGGCGGCCGAACTCAATAGAGAAAGCTTGCCGGTGAGATCGATCAACGGCAATTCTCTTCTCTCGCGAGGCAGCGCTGCTTCCACAATTTGCCCAATTTTTTTGGCAAAATCGCTATCCTGCGTTCCGCCTAATATGACGACTTGATTTCCTTGACGCAATAAACTGACCGCCAATTCGCCAAAATACTCCGCGGGCCAGCGTTTGGTGAAATAACCTGCGCCGGGGGCGATGCCAATCAAGGGTAGATGCGGTTGCCAATCACGCTCGTGCAATTCTTGCCCGGCAGCTTGTTCGTCTCTTTCACTCCAAAACAATTCGAGCCAACGGCCATCGTCGAGCGGCTGAACGGCAATATCCAGCGGCGCTGCGGCGTCAAGATAACGTTGGTAAATTGGCGGCACATTTTGCATCAAATTGATTTTGGTATTGACCAAAAGCCAGCGCCGGAAAACGTGTTTGCGATGCCGAAAAATTCGCTGCGGTTTGGCGGCGGCCGCTAAATAGCTCGAGCGAAAATTTTTGTGAATGTCAAAAATCGCGTCGTAGCGCATTTCACGCAGACGGCGACCGAGCGCTTTTAATTCCGGCCAACCCGTTTTTGCATTCAGCTCGTAAAGCTGATTGATGGCCGGGTGATAACGCAAAACTTCGGCAAAGTCGGATTTGACGACGAAATCCAACCGCGCCTCCGGAAATTTTTCTCGCAGCGCGCGCAGCAACGGTGTGGCCAGCAAGATGTCGCCAATCGAGCTGAGTCGAATGATTAGAATTGTTTGTGGGCGCACACCGTTTGTATTTTTTAATTTCGGAGTGCGAAACTTTAGTTTCGAACCAGTTTGAGGCGCAATGCTAAAGCATCGCACTCCGCGTTTCATTTCGCAAACTCCGACTGGCGCTTGAACCAGGCAATGGTTTGTTCGAGACCTTCTTCCAAACTCACGACCGGCTGCCAGTCGAGCAATTGTTTGGCGAGCGTGATATCCGGTTGGCGAATTTGCGGATCGTCGACCGGCAGAGGCTTGTACACAATTTGACTCGAGCTGCCAGTGGCGCGAATCACGGCTTCCGCCATTTCTTTGATCGTCATCTCGTGCGGATTGCCGAGATTCACCGGCTCGTGATGATCGGAAATCAATAAGCGATAAATGCCTTCGACCAGATCATCGACGTAACAAAAGCTTCGGGTTTGCGAGCCGTCGCCAAAAACCGTGATCGGCTCATCACGCAACGCCTGCGGAATAAACGTCGGAATGGCGCGGCCATCCTTGGGACGCATGCGTGGGCCATACGTGTTGAAGATACGAACGATTTTCGTGTTCACGTTATGATAGCGGTGATAAGCCATCGTCAGCGCTTCGGCAAAACGCTTGGCTTCGTCGTAGACACCGCGCGGCCCAACCGGATTGACGTTGCCCCAATAATCCTCGCGCTGCGGATGTTCTCTGGGGTCGCCGTAAACCTCGGAAGTGGAGGCCAGAAGAAATGTGGCATTCTTTTCTTTGGCCAAACCCAACGCTTTGTGAGTGCCGAGCGCGCCGACTTTCAAAGTTTGAATCGGCATTTGCAAGTAATCCATCGGGCTTGCCGGCGAGGCAAAATGCAGCACGTAATCGATAGTGCCGGCGACATAAATATATTCGGTGACATCGTGTTTGACGAATTTGAATGATTCGCTCTGCAAATGTTCGATGTTGGTGATCGCTCCCGTCGAAAGGTTGTCCATGCAAATGACTTCGTGGCCATTTTTCAGCAGGTCCTCACAAATATGCGAGCCGAGAAATCCCGCTCCCCCGGTAACGAGTGAACTTGGCATAATGCTCTCTCCTGAAGCTGTCTCTCCGATGATGATTTGTTAATGAAAAATTTCCAATTTATCTTTGAGCGGTTCCGTCGCTCGCCATTTTAATTTTTCCCCATCTTGATAAATGATCATGGCTTCAACTTCGGGCAGCGAATCGGCCAATGCGATTCCCCGCTCCGGTCCCAACACAAAAAGTGTCGTTGAAAGAGCGTCAGCTTGCACGGAATTTTTCGCCAGCACGGTCGCGCTAATTGCGGCCATGGCCGGATAACCGGTATACGGATCGAGGATATGATGATAGCGTTGCCCATCCTTGAAGAAAAATCTTTCATAATCACCGCTGGTCGAAACCGCGCCGGCATCGAGCTTGAATCGCCCGAAGAAAGCGGTTGTGTTTGCGCCGGCGTTGGTTTGGAAAGCGCTGTCGAAATTTGCCGGCCGCGGATGACGAATCCAAATATACCGGCGTCCGGCGGTGAGTGAAGAGGCGATGGTACGCAGGTCACCGCCGGCGGTAATCATGACATCGCGAAGACCGGCTTGCATCAAAACCTCGAGCCCGCGATCAACGGCATAGCCTTTGGCAACGCCGCCCAGATCGATGGCCATGCCGGGTTGGCGAAAACGCGCCAAACTTTTTTGAGTGCTATTCTCATTCGAGACAATCAGATTCTGATAATCAACCAGCGGCAAGCGTGCGGTAATTTTTTCCGGACCTGGCAGACCGAGCGAATCGGTTCCGAATCCCCACAATTGCAATATCGGAGCAACGGTCACGTCGAATGCGCCGTTGGAAATTTGCGATGCCCATTGCGACACGGCGAGCACGGAATCCATATCGTTAGATATGATCGCTCCCGTCGCGGACGCTGCGTTTTTTCTAATCATCGCGACTTCGCTGTCTTCGCGATAAGCCGACATCGACGAATCGAGACGGCTCATTTCCGCAAAGGCCGCTGCTATCGCACGCCGGACGGCCGCTTCTTTCGGCGATTTTTGAATATAAACATTGATCGACACCAGCGTGTCCATCAGAATCCGGCTGTCCTGCACCGTGTGAATTTCCGCCTGGCATCCCCAGCTTGCAATGAGCAAAATCAAAATCTTGATAAGAAATGCGCGGCGATACATTCTACAAAAATTTTTGAAATCCTTTTGCCTTATTTTCTTTTTTGCCTTTTTTGTTTCTTCAATGCTCGCGCGAGGTGATGAAACGCACCAGATTAATCAATGAATTTTTAACAGGCGATTCCTGATAAGGCTCCAGCAAGGCGACGGCTTGCTCGGTAAAGCGATTGGCTGTCTGCATCGCGTAAGTGACGCCGCCCTGTCTTTCGATGAAATTGACGATGTCGCGATAATCGCTTTTGCGGCCGCGCCAGTCGGCGCTTTTTTGCACGAGACGAATAATCGCTTTGGCCTCGCGCCGTTCCGCCTGTTTCAAAGCATGGAGCAGCGGCAGCGTGATTTTATTTTCGCGAATGTCGTTGCCGATCGGTTTGCCGGTGTTGTTTTCATCACCGAGCAAATCAAGAATATCGTCACGAATTTGAAACGCCAAACCGACCTTTTCGCCAAATTCGTTGAATCTTTCGATTTCGGCGTCGCTTTGCCCGCCGGCGAGCGCGCCGAGCTGGCAGGCGGCGGAAAGCAGCGCCGCAGTTTTGTCGGCAATCAAACGAAAATAAATTTCTTCTTCCATCCAGTAATCGCGGCTGCGCTCGACTTGCAGCAGCTCGCCCTGGCTCATGCGCTCCGCCGTTCTCGAGATAATGGAAAAGGTTTTGAGATCGCCGAGATGCAGCATCGCCAGCAATGATTTGGAGAATAAATAATCGCCCATGAGCACGGAGATTTTATTCTTCCAAATCGAATTGATGGTAGGAAAGCCGCGCCGGCGATAGGAGTCGTCCACGACGTCGTCATGAACGAGCGTGGCGGTATGAAGCAATTCCAAAATGGCGGCGGCTTTCAAGCGTTTGTCATCGTTCTCATTTTTGGGGAAAGAATTTTTCGAAGCCGCCCCCTCGGCGCGATCATCGCCGCTCGCCGGTGGCGCTGAAATAGGATTCAGCCGGCTGACCAGCAAAACCAATACGGGCCTGAGCCTTTTGCCGCGATGCGAAATCAAATAATGAACGACTTTGTCGATAAGAAAAATGTCGGATTTGAGAATGGCCTTGAATTCTTTTTCAAATGCCGCCAAATCTTCCTTTATGGGTTCAATGATGTCTTTCAGCCGCACAGCCGCTTGAGTTAGTTTACAGGGTCGAAACGTAGTGAGTCGCTGTTTGTTTTTCAGGCCCTAATTTTGTCATTTGTACCAGCACTGTAAAATCCATAAGTGTCAAGCCAATCGCTCTTTTCTCGACGCGGTTGAATCGCAATAGAATGTTGTCATTCAATTCGACCGCCGTCGTTGCTTTCTCACCGGGCGAAAAAGAGATATAAAGCACGTCGGCTTCTTTATCGTAAGAGTAAGTTGGTAACTGATTCATCTCTTAATACCTTTGAGCCGAATGTGTTTAAAAAAGGCTGTTGTTATAAAATTGTTTGGAATCGTTATTCATTGTTCATCGATATCAAAACCAAACAATACAATTGCAACGACATGATTTGTCTCAAATAATGTACGCATTCACCAAGAGTTTGTCAATGATAAATTTGGCGGCACGCTGAAGGAAATCGCCGACCTTTGGTTTTTTGTAACAATAAAGTTAAAAACAAAAAGTCCCGCCACCGGTTCATTGGCAGCGGGACTTTTGATTTTGCCGGATCAACACGAGGCCGGATAATTACTTGTTGTTGCTCGGGTGCTCCTGCGGATGTTCGGCACTCATTGGCGGCGGCTCGGGTTTGGCAAAAACCTCGTCCGCCACGCCGGTGTTGTGTTTCACTTCTTTCAAGGTGGCCTCGGCAATCATTTTGCTTTGCTCATACGATTGCCAATAGTTTTGTGCCATCATAAAGCCGTCGTGCGAAGAATAATTTGTCAGCTTCATGACGCTGGGCTCGCGCGCGCCAGTCATGGGTCCGGGGGCTTGGCATTCAGTGCGCTCGATCATGCCGGTTTGCGTATCACAATAATTTTTGCTGACGTTGCCGAACTTATCCGTCGCTTGCACGACATGATAAGCTTTGCCGTCCAACGCCGTGTCCGGCAGCATCGCCAGCTTGATGCCCTTCGCCGCGTAATTGTGCCAGCCATCAAGCCAGGTTTCAGCCATGTTGCTGGCTTCCTGCATTTGCTCCGGCGTCATGTCCATGACGTTGACCGTGCCATCCGGCGCATGCCCGTATACCCAGCCGTTCGTTCCGTCAAACACGGAAATATATCCGACGACGCCGTTGGGATTTTTCACCTCGAATTTGAGCTTATTGGGTCGTTTGGCCATGATGGTCATCGAAGCGGTCTCGGTTACCGTCGAGTCGCCCATCGTCATGGTTACTTTGGAATCCCACTGTGAGACTTGATCTTGAATCGCAGCCATTTTCTCGGCCCCTCCTTGCGTCTGCACCATTTTATTGACCACGTCATCAGGCGTGGTTTTCTTCTGACAAGCCGCCAGCATTATGCTCGCTGCCAGTGCGAGCACGACAATACCTCTTTTCATACTGTTTCCTCCTCGAATAGTTAAGAAAGTTAAAATACCTTTTTAGAATGTTAAAAGGCAGCCAATAGTTAATTGTCCAGCCAATATAATCTTTTCAGGCTCAAAAAGCAAGCCGGTATTTGCTCCAGGGAACTTTAATGCGATAAATTTTTATGGCCGGTTCAGTTTCGAAGTTTTGCGTGCAGCCATGGGTGGCGGATCGTCCAATTTGGGCAGGGTAAAATAAATGGCCGTTCCTTCGCCGAGCTTGGAATCGACGCGCACCAGCCCCTTGTGATTTTCGATAATGCGGCGCACGATGGCCAGGCCGATTCCGGTGCCTTGAATTTGGCCGGCGTTGGCGCCGCGCTGAAACAACTCAAACGCTCTGGCGCGAAAATTTTCTTCCATGCCGATGCCGTTGTCGCGCACCCACAGCGCATGAAAACGCGGCTGCTCGTCCCAGCCGATTTCGAGACGCAGCGGCACGCCGGGCCGGCGATATTTTACCGCGTTGGTAAGCAGATTTTCAAAAACCGTTTTCAATTCGTCGCCGTCGGCATACAGCCGCAGCTCGTCGAAATTTTTGGGCGAGAAAATAAATTCAACGTTGTGAAGCTGTCCGAGCAAACGCATGTCTTCGATCACGCTTTCCACCAGCTCGCTAACATTGATCATCTCCAGCGTGAAGGGATAACGTCCCAGACGCGAAAACTCCAACAGATCGAGCACCATTTTTTCCATCAGCGCGGCGTTTTGCCGCAGGCGCTCCAGAAAATGCCGGTGCTCTTTGTTGAGATGAGCGCCTAATTCCTCGTGCAAAATATTGGCAAAGCCTTGAATCGAAACCAGCGGCGTTTTTAAATTATGGCTGACGACGTAAACGAAATTTTCCTGTTCTTCGTCGCGCCGGCGGTTCTCGATTTCCTTGAGAGGAGGCGCGGAAACGTTTTTGCTCGCGACGGTTTGCCGAAGAAGCCGCAGGTTTTCTTCCATCAGTTGCACGCGCTGAATGCCGGCGGCCAGCAAATCTCCCAACGCCGCCAGCAAGTCGCCGTCATGTGCGGAAAATGCCTTGCGCTGGTGACTCGCGACAACGTAGCAGCCCAGAATGATCCCGTTCGTCGTTGCCGCCGGTGAAGACTTTGATTCGGTTTCATTTAGAGAAAGCGACGGGACGCCATACAGGGGAATCAACAAAATGGCGGGGTAATAATTTTTTTCGGGAAAAAGCAAAGCTTGAAATTTTTCCGGCAGATGTTCGAGACAGCGCCGATGATCCGGCGACTTCACGAAGCGGCGAAAATGCGAGAGCGGTATGGAACCTGTTTCTGCGGGCAAAAAAATTTTATCCCCGCGCGCCGCCCATTGCGTCCGGATGGATTCTTGATCCGGCATTCGCAGCGCGAGACAGGCGATATCATACGGCAAAATCGAACGCAATTTTTCAGCGAGACAGCGGAATAGCTCTTCCAGTGTTGAGGCGCGATTGATCGCCGCGCCGGCGTTTTCAAAAAGCTTATGCCAATCATGAGCCTCGGCAGCGCCGTTGGCGCCGTTCTTCGTCGCGCTCGTTTGATGATGAACGTTCCGGCCTTTCCCTGATATTTTGAGGCTCGCAGGCCCGAACTCGGATGCTTCCTTTCTTTCCATGGCACCTAACTCTCGGCTTCGTCATCCAACCATTTCCTGTAAAATCTGTTACAAGCTAAACGTTTTCCGCTTTAAAATCAAGCAGGAAAATTTTTATTAAAAATTTTTAACGGCAATACTAATTATTTTTTCATTTGACTTTTCAAAATGAATTGTTTATTTTGCGTGATCGCCTCAACCCGATTTTTCAGCCACCAATTCGACAAATCCGGCGTCGCCGCTGTAACGTATATTGGATGAATTCGCGAATTGATTCCAACTGAAAAATCACTTTTAATTTTTACCAAAAGGAGCTATCGTATGAACGGTATTTTTCGTTTTCGCGGCGCTGCGTCCATGGCGGCAAAAATCTTGATCGTTGCGGTCACGGCGGTTCTGGCGGCGGGTTTTGCCTCAACGAATGCTTTCGCGTTCTCGGCTAATCCCGATTCGGTCGGTCCGGATTATTCGCTTTTCACTCAGGTTCTGCGCGACCACGTGAAAGACGGCAAAGTTAATTATAAAGCCATTAAAACCGACCAGCGTTTCACCGACTTCATCGAGATTCTGAAGAAAACCAATCCCCGGGCGATTTCCACAAAAAATCAACTGGCGTTTTGGATCAACACCTACAATGCGTTTGTGCTTAAAGTCGTGGTCGATCAATATCCGATCAAAAGCATAATGAGCAAAACTGCGTACGCGCTCGGCAAGTCGAACTTTCAGAAGAAGCTCGTGACGATCAACGGCATGCCATATTCGCTGAACGGCGTCGAGAACGACATCATCCGGCCGATGGGCGATCCGCGCATTCATTTCGCCATTAACTGCGCAGCGAAGAGCTGCCCGCCGCTGCGCTCGGAAGCTTTTGAGCCGGGCCGCCTCGGCGAGCAAATGGACGAGCAGGCGCGCCTCTTCATCAACAATCCGGCTATGAACAGCTTCGATTTCGCCAAAAACGAAGCGATGGTTTCCAAAATTTTTGATTGGTTTAAAGAAGATTTTAAAAAATACGACAAAGGCGTGCCGGCGTTTATCAGCCGCTATCTGCCGCCGGAACCGAGCAAGCAGTTGTCAGCCAAAGCCAACACGATCAAGATCAAGCATCATGATTACAACTGGGACTTGAACGAATAGATTTTCAAGGAAAAATGATTTGCTCGCGGAATTAAGTTTTTCAGAGAGTTCGATTCCGTGAGCTAAAAATTCTTTGCTTTGCATAGAGTTCACTTTTACGGGTGAAAACATGAAGGCGGCAATCGCTTTTGCTCCCACGGCAACGAAAACTTTTATAGCACCACAGGTCAAGCACGCCTTCGTTTCCATCATTGTGCCCACCTTGAATGAAGCTCAACACATTCGTCGACAGGCTCATCTCCTCAGCCAATTGCCGGAAGCCGAAATTATTTTTGCCGACGGCGGCAGCGGTGACGGCACTTCGAGAGAAATTGAATCATCTTTGCGCGAGCTGCCCAACGTGCATTTAATTCACGCGCCGTGCGGGCGCTCGCGGCAGATGAATGCCGGCGCGCAAAAAGCCCGGGGCGAATGGTTGATCTTTCTTCACGCCGACACGGAAATGCCGGCCGAATCGTTCCGGGCATTTTTGAAAACAGCCAAACAATCTTCGCAGCTCGATTCCGGTGCGTTTACGCTGCGGGTGAATAATGCAAAATGGAGTTATCGCTATCTCGAATTTTACGTCGGCCTGCGCTGCAAGCTGTTGAAACTGCCGTTTGGCGATCAGGCCATCTTTATTCGGCGCCGGCTTTTTGAAAAAATCGGCGGCTATCGCGACGATTATCCATTGATGGAAGACATGGAGCTCGTGCAGCGGCTCAACCGGCAGGCCGGTTTTGCCGTTCTCGATGTTCCGATTTATACCTCCGCGCGCCGCTACGAGACCGACGGTTTTTTCAAACGCGGCCTCGGCAATCTTTATTTGCAATTGTTGTATCGGCTCGGTGTGCATCCGAGAGAATTGGCGAAGAAGTATTGGAAGTGAATCTGGTTACTGGTCGCTGGTTTCTGGTTGCCGGTGATTCAGCAACCAGCGACGAGCAACCAGCAACAAGGAGGAAAGCATGACCAATCATAACGGCAAGATCCCGACTTCAAAAGAAGCTTTTGCGAGAACGTGGGAGCGTCTCTATCCAAAATTTCGCACGCCCAGCCAATCTCTCGGGCAACGCAAAGCCATCGGTTGCGTCTCGCTCGAGATCACGCAGCGCTGCAACCTCGATTGCACGCTTTGCTATTTGAGCGAGATGAGCGAGAGCACGCTCGACATTCCGCTGGAGGAAGTCAAGCGGCGCCTGGACGAGATTCTTTATCACTACGGCCGCAATACGCCGGTGCAAATCAGCGGCGGCGACCCGACGCTGCGCAAAGAAGATGAGCTGATCGAGATCGTCCGTTATGCTGCGGAGCGCGGCTTGCAACCGGCTCTGCTCACCAACGGCATCAAAGCGACGCGCGAGCTGCTGCAAAAGCTGGCGGCCGCCGGCCTCCGCGACGTGGCGTTTCACGTCGACATGACGCAAAACCTCAAGGATAAAAACAAGCGCCTGTACGCTTCGGAAGAAGAACTCAATGTCATTCGCAAAAAATATGTCGAGCGCGCGCGTGGACTCGGCATTGCGGTGATTTTCAACACGACTTTGTGCAGCACGAACTTTTATGAAGTGCCGATGCTCGTCAGATTCTTCCGCGATCATGCCGACGCGGTCGGCATGTGCAGCTTCCAATTGCACGCCGACACCGGACGCGGGGTTTTGCGCGGCCGTCCCGACGAGATCGAGCCGCGCAACCTCATTCGCATCATCAACGAAACTTTGGGCCGAGAAATTAATTTCGACGTCGTCGATATCGGCCATCCCGAGTGCAATCGCATCGGCTATTCTCTCGTTTGCAATCGCCGCGCCTACGATTTGTGGTGGGAGCCCGACATCATCAACAGGCTTTATCATGGATTCGAAGGCGTGATTCTGGATCGCGGCCACCCCGAGCAGGCAGTTAAAGCCATTTTGAAACATCTGCTCAAACATCCGCGCCTCATCGTGAAGGTGCTGCCGTTTGTTCTCGTGCATCTGTGGCGCATGAAATGGGATTTGATGGCAAGCGGCTTCAAAGCTCACAAGCTGAGTTTCTTCATTCACAATTTCATGCACGCGGAGAATCTTGATTGCGAACGCATTGACAACTGCTCGTTCATGGTGATGACTTCGGAAGGCCCGATGTCGATGTGTTTGCACAACGCCAATCGTGACGTGCATATTACCAAAGAGTTCAAAGTGAGCGTGAACGATGAAGAAAAAATTTTCAATCCGGTGCGCGAGCACAAGCGTGAATATTGGTCGAAAAAGCTGCCGACGATTCAAATGATCCAACCGGCAGCGGGTGAAAAAGAAGAGGCAGAGATAGAAACCGCTGTCAATTAGATAACCGAGATAGGATGTTTCGTGAAAATCAATTCCATTGCGGTCTTGCGGGCGAGGCGAACCGGGGTTTTTTTATTTGTCGCCGTTTTATTCAAATTTGCGGCGCCGGCGGCTGCCGCCGAAATCGACAGTCTGCTGGTTCGCGGCCGGCTGCTTTATTACGCGGGCGTGAAAGACAAAACCAAAATCGATCCGGCGATAAAATTGTTTGAGCAAATCGGCCGCCATGACGCCCGTTTGCGGGGACGCACGCAAACTTACATCGGCTCGCTGACGGCGGTGCAAGCGAAATTCGCTTTTTGGCCGCATCAAAAATGGAAACATGCCAAACGCGGGCTGCGAATCATGGATGCGGGACTGGCGCAAAGCCCGAGTGACATTGAAGCCCTTTTTATTCACGGCACCACCTGTTATTATTTGCCCAAATTTTTTGGCCGGTCGGACGATGCGCAGCGGCATTTGCGCGAAATCGTGCGCCTGCTGCCGGAGCAGGCCCAAAATTATGATGCGGAAATTATTGCCAATGTCATCAAGTTTCTTTTGGAAAAAATAAAACTAAACGATGACGAGCGCGAGCGTTTGCAGATGATCAATACACGACTGGCGCAAAAGTGAAGATCGAATATCTCCTGCTGAATTTGCTCATCCTGATCGGCCCGCTGCTGATGAGCTTTGAGAAGCAGATACATTTCGTCGACAAATGGCGTTACGCCTGGCCGGCCATCGTCATCGTTGCCGTGCCGTATCTGATTTGGGATTCTCTCGTCACCGGCGCGCATTGGTGGTTCAATGAGAAATATACTTTGAATTTCCGCCTGGCGAGCTTGCCGGTTGAAGAATGGCTTTTTTTTATCACCGTGCCGTTTGCGAGCATTTTTGTCTGGGAAGTCATCGCGTTTTATTATCAACGTAATCGCAAGCTTCATCTCATGCGCCCGGTGCGCTACGCGCTTTATTCGCTGCAATTGTTCGGGCTGATTTTTTTTGCGCGCGGCAAAGAGTACACCGGTTTGATGCTGATTTTTCTCGGCGCCGCGGCCATCGTCGACCGCGTTTTGAAAACCAATTTGTTTTTGCAAACGCGTCTGTTCGTTTACCTCGCGGTTTTGATCGGCTTCATCCTGATTTTCAACGGTTATTTAACCGGCCGGCCCGTGGTTTTGTACGGCGAGGCCTATCAGCTTGGCATTCGCATTGGCACGATTCCCATTGAGGATTTCGGCTACGGCCTGTCGCTCATTTTGCTGGCCACGATTTTTTATGAAAAATTTAAAACCGCGGCTAAACAGCCTCCGAATATTTAACCCGGAGAAGCGAAGCCCACAGAGAAGAAATGTTTTTAGGTTGCATCACGACGATGAGGCCCCGCTGCCCTATTGCAGCAAAGGCCTCATCGCGCCGGCAAGCGTCAAGTCCCCCTGAACATGGTGGCGAGGGCCAACAGGCCGAAGGCAATAGCCACGAGCCAGAAAGCGTTTCCGACAACCACAGACGCAGAGATGACGCCGGCATAGCCGAGAATCCCGATAACGCCAAGAATCACCGCGACGAGCCAAACGCCTTGATTGGGTGCATTGAGTCTTCTCATTGCTCCTCCTCCTTCGATTGAGGTTAATGGGAATGATTTGATTTAATTTTTACCAGTAAATCTTTGAGTGCGCTTTCCAACTCTGAATGATGAAAGCGGTATCCGGTCGTCAGCAGGCGCGCCGGCTCGAGACGAGCGCTGGACAACAACAACGCCTCTGCCATCTCGCCGAGCGCCAGGCGCGCCACAAAAGCGGGCATCGGAAAAACGGTCGGTCGCGACAAAACCCGTCCGAGAGTTTTAGTGAATTCATGATTGGTCACGGCGGCCGGCGCAACGACATTCACCGGCCCCTCCACGCTTGCCGTCGTTAACGCGTGACGAATCGCGCCGATCACATCATTGAGTGAGATCCAACTCCAGAATTGCTTGCCATCGCCGATGATTCCACCGGCGCCCAATTTGAACGGGAGCAGCATTTTGGCAAGCGCGCCGCCTTTGGGACTGAGCACGAGGCCGAATCGCAAATGCACCACACGAATTCCCTTTTGTCGCGCCGGATCGGCGGCGGTTTCCCATTGTTGGCAAACTTCGGGAAGAAAGCCGGTACCGGCGGCGCTCTGCTCGCGCAAAATTTCATCGCCGCGATCGCCATAGTAGCCCATGGCAGAGGCGCAAACCAACACTTGCGGCGGTTTCGCAAGCTTCGCCAGCGTTTCGCTCAAAAGCCGCGTGCCTTTTATGCGGCTGTCGCGAATTCGTTTTTTTTTCTCGGCCGTCCATCTGCCGCCGGCGATGCTTTCCCCGGCAAGATGAACCGCGGCCTCGCAACCTTCAATCTCACTGGCATTCAAACTTCCGGTGTCCGGATTCCATTGCACGGCCGGCTCGTTGCTCGGCAATGGCGAACGCACGAGACGAGTTATGCGATGGCCATTTGATTTTAAATCTTCAATCAAAGCCGAGCCGATCATGCCGGTTGAGCCTGTGACGAGAATATTCATTTCCACTCCTCCTTAATTTAGAATAAATCATCAGGTTCTGCGGGTGGTTCAATTTAAACTCAAAAAACTTTGGTGTCAAGCCATGATTTCAAAGCAACAGATATTGACCGGTCGCTTACATCGTTTATTCACCAGAAATTGGTGGAATTATAGCGACCGGTCAATGAGTTGCTTAGAGTGACTTGCTAAGAATAAATTCCCTGTTGACTTATTTGTTGAAGGCATTTATATTGAACGATTCGATCTATGCCTGAACGAGTTTTGGTTATCGGCGCCGGACTCGGCGCGTTCAGCGGCGCGCTGCGTTTGGCGAAAATGGGATTCGACGTCACGCTCTTTGAAAAAAATCCGGAAATCGGCGGCAAGCTCAACGAGAAAAAATTGGGCGGCTATCGCTTCGACACCGGGCCGTCGCTGTTGACCATGCCGTTTGTCATTGACGAGTTGTTTGAATTCTGCGGCTTCGCGCGAAAAGATTGGCTCGAATTTCTTTCGCTCGCTCCGATCTGCCGCTATTTCTTTCCCGACGGCACGAAGCTCGATGCGAGCGGCGACGTGAAAAAAATGAAAAGTGCGATGGCAAAATTGTCGCCGGCCGATGCCGCCGCGTACGAAAATTTCCTCGCGTATTCCGAACGTATCTATCGCTTGACGTCAGATATTTTTTTATTTTCGCCGATTCACGAGTTTGCCGAAATCTTGAAGCGGCGAAATCTCCGAACGCTTTTCCGGCTGCATCAAATCGACGCGCGGCGCACGGTGCATGAAAGTGTTTCGCGCTTTTTCAAAGATGCGCGTTTGATACAATTGTTCGACCGCTACGCGACGTACAACGGCTCGAATCCCTATCGCGCGCCGGCGACGCTCAATGTCATTCCGTATGTTGAGTATGCATTAGGCAGCTATTACATTCGCGGCGGCATGTATCGGCTCGCCGAAGCATTGCTCGAAGTCGCGAATAAACTGGGCGTGAAAATTCATACTACGGCGAAAGTCGAAAAAATTTTGCACGACGGCAAGCGTGTCACCGGCTTGCTGATTAACGGCGAGAATGTGGCGGCGGATTACATTCTCTGCGGTCAAGATGTGGTCGTCGCTTATAATGAGCTGATCGATGGCTTCCCGGCGCGCCGGCAGAAATTGAATCGACTCGAGCCGTCGTGCTCCGGTATTGTGTTTCTCTGGGGCATTAATAGAGAGTATTCAGAGTTGGCGCATCATAATATATTTTTTTCGGATGATTATAAAAAAGAGTTCGCCCAAATTTTTGACGACAAAAGAGCGCCGGATGATCCCACCATTTATATTGCGATCACCGGCAAAAGCGATGCCTCACACGCGCCGGCAAGCAGTGAGAATTGGTTTGTCCTGCTGAACATGCCGTATCTGTCGAACGGAATAAATTGGAACGCCGAAACCACGGCCGTGCGCGATATCGTTATGAAGAAATTATCTCGTGCGGGTTTTGAGGTGGCAAACCATATTGAAACGGAATTCGTAATTACTCCAGAGGACTTCCAGCGACGCTATCTCAGCAACCGCGGCAGCATTTATGGAATTTCATCGAATAGCAGAAGCACGGCCTTCAAGCGCCCGGCCAATCGCAGCCGCGATCTGCAAGGCCTTTACTTCGCCGGCGGCTCGACCCATCCCGGTGGCGGCATTCCGCTGGTGCTGCTTTCAGGAAAAATTGCGGCGGAGTTGATAGAGAAACATGCCGGTATAAAAAAATTAGAACACGGATTACACTGATAACGCGGATTTGCACGGATCAATCATAAAGAATCCGCGACAATCCGTGCCATCTGCGTCGTCCGCGTTCAAAAATGGAGTGAATAATTTGAAAAAAATTGCCATCATCGGGTCAGGATTTGGCGGACTTGCTGCAGGGGTTCGATTGCAAGCGCGTGGCTTCGAGGTCACGATATTGGAAAAAAATGCAATGGTCGGCGGCCATGCGTATCAATTCAAAAAAAACGGTTACACGTTCGATATGGGGCCATCGCTCATTACGGCGCCGGATATCATCAAAGCCGTTTTTCGTGCTGCCGGTAAAAATATCGAAGATTATCTCGAGCTGACCAGGCTCGAGCCGTTTTACCGAATTTATTTTCACGACGGCGCGCCTCTCGATTATTCCGGCGACGCGCGCAAAATGAAAGCGCAGATGGCGGCTTTCAATCCCGCTGATGCGCAAAACTATGATCGCTTCATGCGCGACTGCCGGAAAATTTATGACGCCGTGATCACCGACGGCCTGGGCGCAACGCCGTTTGTGAATTTGACCACAATGCTCAATTTCATTCCACGCGCACTTAAATTGAAAGCGTTTTATTCTGCGCATGATTTCGTCAAACGTTATTTCAAAGATCCGCGGCATATTTTCACGTTCTCGTTTCATCCGCTATTTATCGGCGGCAATCCGTTTCGCGCGCCGAGCGTATATTTAATGATCCCTTATCTGGAAAAAACCGGCGGCGTTTGGTTCAGCATGGGCGGCATGTACAGCCTCGTGCGCGCCTTCGAACAGGTTTTCAGCGAGCTCGGCGGCACGATTGAAACGAATGCCGAAGTGACGGAAATCGTCATCAAAAACCGCCGCGCGGCCGGCGTCATCGCCGATGAAATTTTTTATCGCGCCGATGCCGTCATTTCCAATGCCGATTGGGCCCATACGCAGCTCGATTTGATCAAGCCCGAACATCGCCGCAAATGGACGAATCGCCGCGTTGAGAAACTCGATTATTCTATGAGCGCGTTTCTGCTCTATCTCGGCGTGCGCCAACAATATCCGCAATTGCGGCATCACACGCTGATTCTTGCGGAACGCTACAAAGAATTGATTCGCGATATTTTCGATCACAAAATTTTGCCCGATGATTTCTCAATGTATTTGCACGCGCCGTCGCGCACCGACGAGACGATGGCGCCAAACGGCTGCGAAAGTTTGTACGTTCTCATTCCGGCGCCCAATCTCGCCGGAAGAATAAACTGGAAAGAAACGGCGAAACCATTTGCAGAAAAGATTCTGAAATTTCTTGAAGAAGATTTTGGCCTGCAGGATTTGCGCGCCAACCTCGACGTCTGCGAAATTTTTACGCCGGAAAATTTTCAACAAAACAGAAACTCTTGTCTCGGCACGCCGTGGGGCGTGGAGCCGAAGCTGACGCAAACGGCGTATTTCCGTCCGCACAATCGCAGCGAAGACGTCGACAATCTTTACTTCGTCGGCGCCGGCACGCATCCCGGCGCGGGTATTCCCGGCGTTTTATTGACGGCAGAAGCAACGGAGAAATTAGTAATCAAAGATTTTGGTATACCAAAATCGCGCGCAACAGTTGATCATTTAATTGCAGAACAAATACTCAATGCCTGATCTTTTGTTTCTGTTCTGATTACAAAAGTTATCAATTAACAAGCGACCAGCAACGAGCAACAAGGAACCAGCAACCAGAAATGAAATTTTGGCTTGAACAGGCAAACCGGGCGGCTTTCGAGCATGCTCGCCAAATGACCGCGTATTATTCTAAAAGTTTCTACATCTCGGCCTGCTTGCTGCCGATGGAAAAGCGCTGGGCTACTTTCGCGGCTTACGGCTTTTGTCGCTACGCCGACAATCTGATCGACAAACAACGCAATCGCCAGGTGGCGGAAATTTTGCGCGAGATTGATTTTCTCAATCACGAGCTGCAAGTCGCCTATCGCACCGGTGAATCCGAGCATCCGGTTTTGCGCTCGTTTATCGTCGTCGCCCGCCATTACGGGATTCCGCCGGAATATCCGCTCGATTTGTTGCGCGGCGTGCAAATGGATATTCAAAACTCGCGTTACGAAAATTTCGACGAGCTTTACGTTTTTTGCTACCGCGTTGCCGCCGTTGTGGGTTTGATGATGACGCACATTTTAGGCTGCGAAAAAGACGAAGCGTTTGGTTATGCCGAAAAATTAGGCGTCGCCATGCAGCTCACCAATATTCTGCGCGACGTGCAGGAAGACAAAGACATGGGGCGCATCTACATTCCGCTTGACGAGCTGCGGGCGTCTGGGTGTTGCGAAAAAAATATTCTCGAAGAACGCATGACACCGCAGTTTCGCGAGCTGATGAAGTTTCAAGTCCAGCGCGCCCATTCGTATTACAACGCCGCCGCTGCCGGCATTCCCATGTTGGCGGCGGACGCCCGCTTTTCAATTTATTCCGCCAGCCGCATTTACCGCGGCATTCTCCGCCGCATTGAAGCGCGTGATTACAATCCATTTCTCGGTCGGGTTTACGTGCCCAAACACCGCAAGCTTGGCATCGTTCTTCAAGAAGTGTTGCGCACCAAATTCATCACGGCGCAGGAGCGTTTGGCGACGGCAACGAGTTTGGGACTGCGATAAAAATGATCAAAGCGCGGCATACGGCATGGGCCGAGCGGATTTTTCATCCGTATGTCTTATGGCTCTTCAAACGCCATTTTCATGCGATTCATCTGCTCGGCCAGGTTCCCGAGACGAATCCCGATTTGCCGCTGCTGCTGTTGCCGAATCACAGCACGTGGTGGGACGGATTTTTTATTTATCTGCTCAATAAAAAATTTTTTCGCCGTAAAATTTATTTGATGATGCTCGAAGAACAGCTTTCGCGTTATAAATTTTTCGCCCGTCTCGGCGCTTTTTCCATCAATCCGCAATCGGCCGGTGGCATTAAATCCTCGTTGCGATATTCCGTCGATATTTTGAAAGAAAACGCGGCGCCGCGCCCTATGTTGTGCATCTTTCCGCAGGGCGAGCTGTTGCCGTGGGACAGGCGGCCGCTCATTTACAAGAATGGTCTCGAAACGATCATGAGCGGTTACGCCGGCAAAGCGAATCTTTTGCCGCTGGCGATTAAAACGTCATTTTTGAACGAGCAGCTTCCTGAAGCGTTTTTCCTGTTTGGAGAAAATATCATTACGAATAGCAACACGTTCGCCGGCATGCCGCGATTGCGGGAGATTGAAGAAACCTTGCTCGATGAATTGTCTCGCAAAATTGTTAGAGGCGAAAAAGGCGCGATCCTGATAAGCCGGCGCCACACCGGTTAATGCTTGTTAGCATCTCAAATATTGAGAGCCAAATGAATCATCAACATACTCAAGCATTAAGAGGCAAGCAGTTGCTCTCTCTACTTGATTCGATGAGCAGCCTGGATACGCTTGAAGAAGTTAATCTTGATGGATGCCGGTTAAAAGCGCTTCCCAATAACTTTTGCGATTTTACAAATTTGAAAACTTTGAGCCTGTATGATAATGATCTGGTAACTCTCCCAGCGTCGTTATGGCAACTGCGGAACCTCATAACGTTGAATCTGGCCGCAAATCATTTTTCATCCGTTCCTGAAAATATCGGGAAACTAGCCGGCCTTCAAATGCTGGATTTTGGCCACAATGAGCTTGCATTTCTTCCCGAGTCGTTGGGCGATCTTCGCGATCTTGCATTCCTCTATTTGAGCAACAATCGGTTGACCGCTCTGCCAGAATCGCTTCAGTTTTTAACAAGTCTGGTCTATTTGAATATCACTGACAATCAACTAAATTTGTTGCCCGAATGGATTGGAAATCTTAAGCGTCTTATCGAGCTCAGGCTTTACAACAATTTTTTCGCGCATCTTCCGGCCTCGTTGGGTCGGCTGGCCAATCTGCGAGAGCTGCACGCGATGAACAATAAGCTAACTGCTCTGCCGGCGGCAATCGGCAATCTATCGGAACTGAGAAAACTTATTTTGCAAAATAACGCGATCACCGCGCTTCCCGAATCCATTGGGGACCTGGCTCAACTTACCGATCTCGACTTGAGAAACAACAGGCTGACCGCGCTCCCCGATACATTGGCAAACTTGAGGCGTCTTCGATTTTTGGATTTGCGCGCCAATCAATTGACCTCTCTTCCAGCCAATCTCGTTACAATGGCCAGCCTCGAGAAGTTGGATTTGAGATGGAACAAAATGTCCACTTACCCGGGTTGGCTTCAACAGCTCGAACAGCGTGGCTGCATCATTTACATTTAGTCAATCAAAGGACAGCGTTGATCATACTTCTTTTTAGCCTCATCGCGCTGCTGGCGGTTGTGCTCGCCGTGACGTTATTCAATGCGATCACTGCGCCCATGTTGAAAAAAGCGCCGGTGCTTCAAGCGACGCCGCGGGTTTCAGTTCTCGTTCCCGCGCGCAATGAAGAGAACAACATTCGCGCCTGCCTCGCAGGGTTGCTGCAACAGGATTATCTTCAACTTGAAATTCTCGTGCTCGATGACAATTCAGCGGATGCTACCGCCGGAATCGTGCAGCAAATCGCGGCAAAGAATTCTCGCGTGAAATTAATTGCCGGCGCGCCGCTGCCCGCTGGTTGGCTTGGAAAGAATTGGGCCTGCCATCAACTCAGCGAACAGGCTAATGGCGACATTCTCATTTTTACGGATGCAGATAATCGTTACGCGCCACAGGCGATAACGCATACAGTTGGATGGATGCAGCATTTTCGTCTCGGCATGCTTTCCGCCTTCTGTCATCAAATCACCAAAACGCTGGCGGAAAAATTAGCCGTGCCCGTTGTCAATATGCTGGTTTATAGTTATCTGCCGCTGTGGCTCACCTATTACAGCAAATCTCCTGCACTCGCCGCGGCCAATGGGCAATGGCTCGTTTTTACACGCGACACTTACAAAAGAATCGGCGGGCATCGCCGCGTGCGCCATCATGTCGTCGAAGACGTGGAATTGAGCCGGTTGGCAAAACGCTGCGGCGAAAAAATTCTGGCCGTTTCCGCGAAAGATGAAGTGTACAGCCGCATGTATCATTCCGCCCCGCAAGTCTGGGAAGGTTATTCCAAAAATCTTTTTGGTTTGACGAATTTTAAAACTTTGCCATTTTTTATTATTTTGAGTTTACTTATTTTAATTCATATCATGCCTTATTTCCTGATCTGGCTGAAGCCGTTAACGGAACTGGCGCTGACCGCCATTGCGATGAATGTCGCGATTCGCCTTACACTTTCCTTGAAATTTGCGCAACCGTTGTTGGTCGGGCTGTTGCTTCATCCGGTGTCGATTGCTTACGTCATTCTGATTGGCCTCAATTCATATCGCTGGCATAAAAACGGTGGCATCAGATGGAAAGGACGATTGATCGAAGCATGCAAATTTCCATAGATCGACACAAAATCAAAATCATCGTCATTTATCTGCTTCTTCTCGCCGGCGGATTGTGGCATGTTTTCGGCGTGCTGCAAACGACGATGCGCCTGCTTGCCGCGCCGATGATCGTGGCGCTTGCCCTGCTGCTGTTTTTTGAATATCGCCGCAACCATTCCAACCGGAAATTTATTTTTTGGAGTCTGTTGGTTTGTCTCGTTTCATTTTGTATTGAATTCATCGGAGTAAAAACCGGCCTGGTCTTCGGCGCTTATTTTTATGGCGAAACCTTGCAGCCAACTTTGTGGAATATTCCCATCGCCATCAGTTTTGCCTGGCTCGGGATGATCATCAGCTCGGCGGCCGTCTCGCAATATTTTCTGCCCGATCATTTTGCGCACCGGCCGTTGCAGCTTGCCGTGATCATTGCCGCGTTTATGGTGATCTTCGATTGGTTTATGGAACCGGCGGCAACGAAATTAGGTTATTGGACGTGGCACAACGGCGATATTCCGCTGCGCAATTTTTTTGCCTGGTTTGTCTTTGGTTTCATTCTTTCGTACATTGGCTTGCGGCTGGGATTGTTCATGAAAAAATCATCGTCGCTGGCCGCGCATGCGTATATCGCTCAACTCGGTTATTTTGTGTTGGTGAGTTTAAGTTAAATAGAAAACTTTTTTGTCCAACGGATTAAAAGCTGCCAACGGATTTTTATTTATCCGTTGCGTTGTTTCTATCCGTTGGGGATTTTTAGGAATTGCCAATTATGCAAAATCATTCAATAATCATCATGAAAGGCATTCTCATCGGACTGACCATCATTCTCCTTTGGACGGCGAGCTTGTTTTTACTTTTATCAGCCGATATTGCCAGGCTTCCACTTTATAGCATTGTTGCAGCGATGCTCGCGCAGACTTTTCTTTACACCGGTTTATTTATCACCGCGCACGATGCGATGCACGGACTGGTGGCGCCGAAACAAAAAAGATTGAATAACTTTATCGGAATGTTGTGCGTGATCTTGTATGCGCTCTTTTCGTTTAAACGACTTCGCGCCGAGCATCAAAAACATCACGCGCATCCGGGCAGCGATGGCGATCCGGATTTTCATGATGGCGCGCATCGCGGCTTCTGGCCGTGGTATTTTCATTTTATGAAAACGTATGTCACCTGGCAACAACTTGTTGGAATGGCAATCGCTTTTAATTTTATGCTGCATGTTTTGAAAATTCCACAAATCAATTTGATCTTATTTTGGGTGATGCCGGCTTTATTGAGCACTTTGCAATTATTTTATTTCGGCACGTATTTGCCGCACCGCGAACCGGCCGGCGGTTATGATAATCCGCATCGCGCCAAAAGCAACGAGTTTTCCGTTTTCTGGTCGTTCATCACCTGTTATCATTTCGGCTATCATTGGGAGCATCATGAATTTCCGAACGTGCCGTGGTGGAAACTGCCAAACGCGCGGCGGCAATTATTGTAACTCAACATTCATGTTGAGAGATTAATCATGTCTAAACACAATCCACGTGAAGTCGGACTTGCGCCACGCGATTCTGCTAAATTAGAAAAACTGTCGAGCGCAAGTCCGACTGGCCCATTTTCTTTTGCCTATTGGCGGCATGAACATTTTTTTAAAATGAATGGCGGCGATACTGAAATGATTGATCGGGTGGCTTTCAGTCACAGAGGCGGAATTTTGATGAATATGATTTTAGCGCCGGTGACCAAACAATTGCTGCGCGCCTATTTTGCTTATCGTCATCGAAGAACGCGAGCGCTTTTCTCATACTCACACTTGTTTTTTGAAAGCGAGTAGGAATAAGAGTAGAAATAGGGAAAAGTATGAATGAAATGGTTATTCTCGTTGATCGCCAAGATTGCCAGATCGGTGTCGAAGAAAAACTCAAAGTACATCGCGAGGGGAAATTGCATCGCGCTTTTTCCGTTTTTGTGTTCAACGAAAAGGGCGAAATGCTGCTACAAAAGCGTGCGCCGCATAAATATCATTCCGGCGGTTTGTGGACGAACGCCTGCTGCAGCCATCCGCGACCGGACGAGGCCATCGAGCCGGCCGCCGCGCGCCGCTTGCAGGAGGAAATGGGATTTGCTTGCCATTTGCGTAAAGCCTTTCATTTTATTTACAAAGCCAAATTCGACGGCGGCTTGATCGAGCATGAGTTCGATCACGTTTTTATCGGCAATTATAACGGCAAAGTCAATCCTGATGCGAATGAAGTGGCCGAGTATCGCTGGCTCGATATTCACGCGCTGAGAAATGAGCTGAAGCATTCGTTGGAAAAATATACCGTGTGGTTCAAGCTCGCGCTGAAACAGGTGTTAAAATTTCAAGGCTACGAAGCGGCAGTTTGAATCATCGCTCTAATCATTACAAAAAAAGAAAAAACTTTCACGCAAAGACGCAGAGCCGCAAAGGTACCGCAAAGAAAAACTTTGCGGGTTCTTTGCGGCTTCGCGTCTTTGCATGCACTTTTGATTTTTGGGGGTCCGGCTCGTTCGGCTTAGGACCGTAAAAAGAATTTGAGGAGCATGACATGAAAAAAATTTATACGTTAGTGATTTGGCTCGATCTTTTGTTGACAACGACGATCTTTGGCCAAGGCAAGAATGCCAACTCGATCACGGCGGCGCAATTGCAAGCTTATCTCACATTTGTGGCCGCCGATGAAATGGAAGGCCGCGATACGCCATCGCGCGGTCTCGATGCCACTGCCAAGTTTCTCGCCACGCATTTGACGCGTTGGGGATTGAAGCCGATGGGCGACGAAGGCACGTACTTTCAAAAAATTTCTTTACGACGCCGGCGCACCGATGCGGCGCAAACTGGCGCGGAAATCAACGGGCGTCCGTTTCGCTTCGGAGTGGACTTTTTGGATCGCGAGCAAACAGCGGGCACGGCGAGCGGCGCGCTCGTTTATGTCGGACATGGTTGGATGATTAAATCGAAAAACCTCAATGCTTATGAAGGACTCGATATCAAAGATAAAATCATCATCTTTTTGAGCGGCTTGCCGAAAGGGGTTTCGTATGCCGATATTTTCGGCAAGCAGGGCGACGATTTTTCTGCACCCGTAACTTATGCGGCAAAACACGGCGCGCAGGGCGCGATTGCGATTGCGAATTTTCAAGCGTTGGCGAATTGGGAGCATTATCGCGGCGACGCCGTCGACAACGGCTCAGTGGTAGTGGAAAAATTTCAGAAAAATGAAACAGCTTCCATTCCGGCAATTACGGCTTCTGCAAGAATGCTCAACGCGCTTTTTGAAGGCGAACGCGAAAGTGGGACGACGATTTTTAACCGCGGTCTCAGCGGCGATGCCGTTGCGCCGTTCGAGATGAAGGCCGATAAGAAAGCCAGTTTCACGGTTGGCATTAAATCGGATCAAGTGTGGACGCAAAACGTCGTCGCCGTGCTGGAAGGCAGCGATTCGAAACTCAAGCACGAATACGTTGCCATCGGCGCGCACTACGATCATGTTGGAATCGGCATTGCCGCGCAGAATGATTCCGTTTATAATGGCGCGGATGATGACGGCTCGGGCACGGTGGCGATGCTGGCGATGGCCGAAGCCTTTACACGAGGCCCTCGCCCGAAGCGCTCGATTCTTTTTGTCTGGCATTGCGGCGAAGAAAAAGGGTTGTGGGGCTCGAAATATTTGGTGGAAAATCCGGTCGTGCCGCTGAATCAAATCGTGGCGCAGCTCAATATCGACATGATCGGGCGCAGCAAAAAAGTTGGCGACAGCAACGGCGAGAATACCGAGCTGGCCGGTGCAAACGAAGTTTACGTGATCGGCTCGAAAATGATGAGCGCGGAATTAGGGCGGTTGAGCGAAAAAATCAATAAGTCGTATCTCAATCTCTCGTTTAATTACAAATACGATGACCCAAACGATCCGAATCGTTTTTTCTTTCGCAGCGATCATTATAATTATGCGCAAAAAGGCATTCCGATTATTTTTTATTTCAACGGCGTGCATGAAGATTATCATCAACCTTCGGATTCATTCGAGAAAATCGATTACCAGAAGATGGAAAAGATCACGCGCACGGTTTACGCGACGGCATGGGAACTGGCGAATGCGAAGCAGCGGCCGAAGGTCGATAAAAAACTGCCGGCAGGGTTGAACGAGGATTGAAAATGAAGCGAGCTCGAAAGTAAATCTTAACCAATTAGGCCATCAAACGGTCAAGCTTCTGAAAAACGTTCAGAGGACGCGCCGGCCGGTTTTTTTGATCAGCAAAGGCAAAGCCGCGGGTGTTGTGATTGACATTGATGATTATGAGCGGCTTTTGGAACTGGCTGAATTTCGCCAGGCGCTTCGAACTTCTCTATCACAAGCTGATCGTGGTGAAGTGATTTCACATGAACAAGCTCTTAAGGAGTCAAAGCGCTGGATCAAGAAAACGACAAGGTGAATGAATAATCGTTTTGGTTTGGCATGGCAAACGCCTTTGCGTCGATCTCCGTTTAATTAAATTGCGAATCCGAATCGGGTCGTAGCAAATATATTCAAGTCGTTTCTTCAATGAAAAAACTTCTTGACTTTTGACTACAAGTGTAGTATATTTCGACTACACTTGTAGTCAAACCCAAGAGAACATGAAAAAAACTTCCAAAAATTTCAGCCTCCGAATGGGAAGTGCTTAAGGTGGTGTGGGAGCAGCCGTCGCTCTCGGCCAGCGAAATTGCTGAAATACTTTCCTCCCAAAAAAAATGGCATCCCCGCACGATTAAAACATTGCTGGCGCGTTTGGTCAAAAAAGGCGCGCTGGCTTATAAAGCCGAGGGCAATCGTTATCTCTACGAGCCGAAGGCTAAAAAAGAAGAAGTCATCAGGCACGAAAGCCAATCGTTTCTCAATCGGGTCTTTGATGGCGTGACGGTGCCAATGCTCGCGCATTTCGTCAAAACCACCAAAATGTCGGCGCAGGAGATACAACAGCTCAAACAAATTCTCGCCGAGAAGGAAGGAAAGCGTGCCATTCAGTATTGAAAAACTCCAACCCTTGTTCAACTGGCTTTTGCAAACTTCGTGGCAGGCGTCGATACTCGTTTTCATCATTCTGCTGCTGCAAAGTTTGTTGCGCAAATTCCTGCCGGCTTCTTGGAGTTTTGCGCTCTGGCTGGTGCTGTTAATCAGAATGCTTTTGCCCATTACGCCTTCCAGCCAATTGAGCCTTTTTAATTATCTCGATATTGAAAAATTAAATTGGACTGCGAGCGGTGAAGAGCGCAGCGGCAAAAACGCCCAAATCGGGATGGACATTTCCAATGTTGGCAACGAACAACTTTCTCAGCCGACTCGCGATTCTTCCTCTAATCCTCTGCAAATAAATATTCCACTGCTCTTGATTGGCCTGTGGGTTCTTGGCATCGCGGCGCTTTTGTTGCGAACCGCCTATGTGAATATCGGCGTTTTATCACATGCCAAAAAACTACGCCCGCTTGTTGATGGCGAGGTGTTGAACCTTCTGGAAAATTGCAAAAGCGAGCTGCAAGTTCACGTGCCGGTGAGTGTGGTCGTCACCAACAAAGTGCAAAGTCCGGCGCTGCTCGGATTTGTTCGCCCACGTTTGCTTTTGCCGAAACACATGTTGGAGGCATTGACGCCGATGGAATTGCGCCACGTCTTTCTGCACGAGTTGGCGCATGTCAAGCGCATGGATATTTTTTGCAACTGGACGATCACTTTTTTGCAGATCGCGCATTGGTTCAATCCGATTCTGTGGTTTGCGTTCAATCGCATGCGCTCGGATCTAGAAATCGCCTGCGACAGCATGGTGCTGTCGACGCCGAAAAAAAATCAGGAATATGGCCAAACGATTATCAAAGTTTTGGAATTGACGGCGAAACTCAGTCCGCTGCCGGGAACCGTCGGCATTCTCGAAGATAAAGATTACATGAAGCGCCGCATTCGCCAAATCGGCGAGGCCGGAGTGGCGACGAAACCCCGATGGTTATTGGGCGCGATGCTGATGATGGGATTGGGGCTCACGGCTTTAACTAATCCCGCCGTTTCGCAAAACCCCGAAGAAATTTTGCAGCGCATGAAAGGGGCGTATGAGCGCCAGGATTTAAACGCGCTGATGGCGATGTATGCCGACCATGCGATTTATCAGGAAATCGGGCCGGACGGCGCGCCGTATTCAAGTTTAAATAAAAGCGAGATCGAGCGTTACTATCGTTTTAATTTGGCGCAGAATCCAAAATTCAATTATTCGAATGCCGTCATCAATGGCGACACGCTCAAATTTCACGGCGCGCTGCGCAGCGGCTTGTTCGAAGTGATCGGGCTTTATGAGGTCGAGGGCGAAGGTCAATTTGTCACTCGCGACGGTTTGATTGCGAAAGCCATTTGGCAGGAAGTGCCCAATCTCAAAAAACGCCGCATGGAGATTTTTAATAATTTCATCGGCTGGCTGAAAACGGCAAAGCCGCAGGAATACGCCGGCATGTTTTCGCACGATCTATTTGTGATGCATCGCGCCTCCGGCGATAAAGTCAACGCATTGTTTCTCGAATGGGTTTCCACTAATCTCAATCAAAAAGAAGAAAGGCGGATGATCAACATGAGTGATTTGCCGGAAGTCAAACGCGTGCGTCTCGACAACGACATCGTTGCCATTTGCAAGGAATTTCGCGGGCCGTATGCCGGCGCGCCGGAATACGTGACGAAAGTCAAAAACTATTTGGCCGAAAACCAGATTGACCATCGGTATCAGCATGTGTTGGGGATTTATTTCGACGATCCAAATCAGCCCAATCCGGAAACGCATCGCAGCATTCAGGGCGTCGTGGTTGACAAAGAAGTTGAAATGAAGCCGCCCTATTTTATTTATAAAATGAAGAAAGGCGACGAGTATTTGTATACAAAAGCAAAGGGCAATCCGATGGAAGTGATTCCGGCGGGTTATATGGCGATCTTCAATTACATGGGCTTGAAAAAAATTCAGGCCGGCTCAACCGGCGGCCATCAAGTCGTGACGATGGAAGACGGGCAGGTGGTGTTTGAGATTTATTTGAAGATCGATTGAGAATTTTTGAGTTTACCAAAGGATTGATTTGTGCTTTCTCCAAAAATGTCATTCTGGAAGAATCTTTTTTTGTTTTCAATAATCATTGTAAATTGTAAAAATTCCTTCTGACATTTACTACATGCACGAGGAAGAGTTATGAGCGATACCAACAAACAAGAAGTCGGTAGTTTCACTCAAACAAAATCACCAAAAGTAAAATTAGGTTAAGGAGGAAAGAGCTATGAATCCAATTCTCAGAAATGTATTAGCAGTCATCGCCGGTGTCGTCGTTGGGAGCATAGTAAATATGGGTCTAATCATGTTAAGCGGTAAAGTCATCCCACCTCCTGCTGGCGTCGAGGTGACGAATGTTGAAAGCCTGAAATCTTCAATGCATTTATTTGAACCCAGGCATTTCATTTTTCCATTTTTAGCTCATGCGTTAGGGACTCTGGCAGGCGCTTATGTGGCTTCCAAAATAGCTGCGAGCCATAAAATCAAATTTGCATTGGGCATAGGCGCTTTTTTTCTGATCGGAGGCATAACAAATGTCTTCATGCTTCCATCTCCAGCCTGGTTTGCTGTATTGGATTTAGTTTGTGCTTATATTCCCATGGGGTGGCTTGGCAGCAAATTAGCTGGAAAAAATAGTAATACATCGTCGGGATGACACGTTATTTTGAAGATTGTCGCTTTATTCAAAAATGAGGCAAATCATGCATCGGCTTGAATTGATTGCTGATATTTTAATTTTAACCATTCTCTTTTTGTGCAGCGAACGGATGGTGGCGCAAACTTCCATGCAAAATCACAAAACGAAAAGCGAAGAATTCAAGCTGGGACAATTTGTTGAATTTGATTTGGCGGTTAAAGATGTTCCTGGGTCAAGCAAATTCTATGAGAGTCTTGGTTTCAAAGGCACGGTCGCGGCCAAAATCAGTCATCCCGCCGCCGCGTTGACGGATGGCAGCATCGTTCTGGCGCTGCACCAAACTGAGTTCCCTTCGCCGACGATTACGTATTACGGCTCGAATTTGCCGGAGTGCCTGCGCGCGTTGCAAGCCGACGGCGTGAAAGTCAATATTCTGAAAAAAGAAAATGGCAAGCCGGCCGAGGTTGAATTCGCCGACTTGAATGGACAGCGAGTTGTATTGAAAGCGCAAGCGCCGGTTTCTCGCCCCGACGTTGCTTTTGAAATGATGTCACCGGCGGGGCCGCAAACAAAAGAGAAGCATTATTCCAAACTCGGCGTGTTCGGCGAATTTTCAACCGCTACTAAAGACCGCGCGGCGAGCGCGTTGTTTTGGCAGAAGTTTGGTTTTAAAAAAATGCACGAGAGCGATTCGCCCTACCCGTGGGGCATTTACGTGGATGGATTAACCGTCATCGGCCTGCACCAATCCACCGAATTCAAAGAACCGGCGCTTTCTTTTTTTTGCAAAGATTCCCAGGAGCGCATCGTCGCGTTGAAGAACGAAGGGTTCACCTTCGTCGCCGATATCGATCCAACCAACTCCGTCATGAAATCGCCCGATGGTCAGATGATTTTTGTTTTCAATTTACCCTAAATCTGATAAGCTGTTCCAAAGCCTCACGCAAAGTCGCAGAGACGCAAAGAACCGCCAAGGTTTTTCTTTGCGGAATCTTCGCGTCTTTGCGTGAATGTTTTTATTTCCTGTTCGAAGCATGAGAAAACTTCTTGACTTTGCCCTGCCCGCTCTTATTTTTTAACCTAACCTTTTCGTTTCAAAGCCGTAAATAAAACCATCCAATTTTAGAATGGTGTCATCAATTCGGGCAAACACATGAACTCTGATTCTCGCGTTAAATCAGTCCTTGCGGCGCTCGCCGGTATTTTGAGTATCGTGATTTATCTCTGGTTATTCGCTCATTCAAAACCGCTTCAATTGCTGCGCATTCAAACCACCAAAGAAGAAATTTTTGCGAAAGCGGAACAGGCCTATAAAGATTCTCCGCTGGGTGAATACGATTGGCCGCACGCGCCGCGCGTGAATGTCGATGACGATTTATTTCGTTACGTGCAAAGTTCGCCCAATGGCGATAGCCTCAGAAAGATATTGCCGCTTGGAGAGTGGAGATTTTCCTGGAAAGGAAAAATTGAGCCGAGCAGCAAAGGGCCGGTGGTCATCACGGTGGATTCCGAAAAAAAGGATGATTCATTTTTTATCGTCCGCTACGATTTTAATGGAAATCTCGCCGGCCTCGAGCAGGCCATGCCACAGGCGCAAGATTCGACGAATTTATCCGAACTTGAGGCTATTCAAAAAGCAAAGGAGTTTTTGATCTCCCGCGATATTGACACGGCGTCGGTGAAATTAACCAAAAAAGAAACCTCGCAGGACGGCAACAAGAGACGGCAAAAATTTACTTTTACAAAATCGATGGCGGCAGATTGGCAAGAGACGTTCGACGTGGAGATGCTCGGCGCGGGAATGACGAAGTACGACGCCAACGTCGAATTATCGGACAAATTGAAACCTTCAAAATTCGAGGGAGTCGGTGATATTGTCGCAACGGTTTTGACGCCGGTCGTTTGGATTGTCGTTTGTGTTTTTCTAATCATCATCTTCATTCGGCGGTTGCGCCACGACGAGCTGGAATTTAAACGCGCCATTTGGATTGGCATCATCATCGGCGTCGCCATGTGGGTGATGGTCGGCGTTTCCGCATGGCCGGAATGGGAGGGCATTCTCATTGGCGGCGGATTTGCCGGTTTATTCACCGGCGCCGGCATGCTGCTGGTTTATGCGGCAGCGGAGTCGCTGCAACGCGAGGTTTGGAGAGAAAAGCTGGCGTTGGTTGATCTGCTCTTTCGCGGTTACGGCCGCGTCAAAGAAATGGGGCACGCTATCCTGCGATCATTTTTTATCGCCGGCGTAACGTTGCTGCTGTTGGGAGCGACGTTATGGCTGGTCACGCATTTTAATATCGCTTTTTTCGAAATTGATGACGACGATTTGTGGATTTTTCAAGATCAATATCATGTCATTGCCGCATTAAGCGCGATTTTAATGGCCAGCAGTTATATCGGCCTCTTGTTTCTGGCGTTCTGGCCGTCGTATCTTCGCTCAAAAACTCCGAGCCTGAAAATCCTGCTTATCTTATCCGGTTTGTGTTTCGGCCTGTCGGGGTTGCATTTGAATTTTCTCAAGCCGAGTTATTTGTCTTTAGCTTTTTTCCTGCCAATTGCCTTGTTGTGGGCGTGGTTTGTTTATCGCCATGATTTTCTGACGATGTGGCTGGCTTTGCTGGCCGTGCAATACTTTCTCAGTTTCTCGCTCATCACGCTTTTGCCTGACGGCTTTTCCAGCGCCGCCGGCATAACGACGGATGTGCTTGCCGTGATGTTGTTCGCCGCCGGCGTCTATTTTGTTTACAGCAAAAATTCCGTCAAAGATTTTGAAAACTACGTGCCGTCGTATGTGAGCCGCATCGCCGAGCGCGAGCGGTTTTTGAAAGAATTGGAAATTGCGCGCAGTATCCAAATGCGCTTTTTGCCGGCGACCCCGCCGGTTTTTCCGAAATTGGATATCGCATGCCTCTGCAAGCCGGCGATGGAAGTCGGCGGCGATTATTATGATTTTATTCGCCACGACGATTCCCGTCTCGGCGTCGTTATCGGCGATGTTTCCGGCAAAGGCGTGTCTGCCGCATTTTTTATGACGATGGCGAAGGGAATTATCAAAGCGCTGTCGCGCATCAACCCCTCGCCGAAATCGCTGCTCAGCGATATGAATTCGGTATTTTATGAAAACACCCCGAAAGAAATTTTTATCAGCTTGATTTACGGTTTTTTTGATGTGGAAAATAACACGCTCATTTTTGCCCGCGCCGGACACAATCCGCTGATCGTGCGCAAAAGCGTCGGCGGCACGCCGGAGTTGTTGAACCCGGCCGGACTCGCCATTGGTTTGGAAAAAGGCGACATTTTTTCCGCCACCATCGAGGAGAAAGCCCTCCCCATTCAAGCCGGCGATGTCTTTATGTTTTACACCGACGGCATCTCCGAAGCGATGAACAAAAACGGCGATGAGTTCGGCGAAGAAAGATTGAGCCAGCTCGTCAGCCAATATGCGCAGGAATCCGCCCACGCGATTTTAGATAAAATCTCGCACGAGGTGACGCACTTCGCCAACGGCGCAAAACAGCACGATGATTTTACGATGGTGGTGGTGAAGGTGGTGGGTTAATCATCAAAACCAAATGCAAATAACAAAGCAGATTTCAGTTGGGCCATTTTGGTTTCAGAAAGCTTTGTAATCAATGCGCCTAATTTTCCTCTCGCGACTGTTTGCACGTGATCCAAATTTATTGCGCAGCCCCCTTTCATTCCATCCCTTTCATCGAGCGGCACTTCTGTTGAGATGCCACGTATTGTCGACGTAATAGGCGCGATCGTTATTTCGCCCAAGACTTGTATCGCCGAATCCCTTGTCAAAACCACGACCGGCCTTTCTTTGTCCGGCGGCTTGAATTTATACCAGCGGATCTCGCCTCGTTCCATCATGATACCCAAACTTGTTCCTCTTCCCAAACATCAAATTCGCCGTTTTGAACCGGATGTTTGCTGTAGCCTTCACGGTGTTGTTTTTCCAACTCGCGAGTTTTTATCTTATTGAGATAATGAATGAGCGATTCCCTTATGAAGACGGAAAGCGTGGTTTTTTCTTGTTCAATGGCGTGCTTGATTTGAGCGAACAAATCTTCATCGATAGTCAACTGAATATTTTCCATAATGTATACCTATTTGCTTTATTATGTTCATATTCATAACCGGTGATAGTATATTAAACTATCTACAAGACAAAATCAAGAACATTTTCTATTTGGAAATTTCTTCGTTTTTGTGTTAATTGGACAGGCTTGAAATCAACTGGAGTCATTCACCGTCCGGACGCTCCGAGCGTCCGGACGGTTATTGGATAAAATGCCCGACCAAGAATACGACGTTTTCCTCAGCCACGCCGGCGAAGACACCGCGTGGTGCGAAACCCTCGCCGAGCGCCTGCGCAACGAAGGCGTGCGCGTGTGGTTTGATCAATGGGAACTGCAGCCCGGTGACAATTTATTGGCGAGAATAAATGGCGGCCTCGCCAGATCTCGCAAGATGATCGCCGTGTGGAGTGCGAACTATTTTCGCGACGGCAAAGTTTGGACGCTGGTGGAAAGTTTCAGCCAACTTCACGGCGACCCGCTCTCGCAAGATCGGCCCATTATTCCACTACTGATTGAAGACTGCACCATTCTGCCCACGTTTCGCAACATTCTCTTCATCGACTTCCGCAACCAACCAGATTTTGATCTCCGTTTTCGCCAACTGCTGCAAGCGCTCGATTTACCTCGACGCGAATTTGCGCGAGAAGAAGAAATTGAATTTCGCGAGTACGAGTTGGATTTGCGCGAACGCGGACGGCGGGCTTTCAAAAAAGGCAAACGCTTCGAAGACGAAGTTGCGACGCTCTACCGTCTGCTCGGCTTCGAGGTGAAGCAAGATACCCAACTCAGCGGTGTGCAAATTGATTTGCAAGTTCAACAAAAAATGGGCGGTCTGCTCACGCAGGCAATTGTGGAGTGCAAAGATAAACGCATCACCGCCAACGAGCGCGATCAGATTCTCGCCCAGCAAAATCTCGCGCAAAAGAAATTGCCAGTTTATCGTTGGATTGCGGTCTCTTCCGAGGGTTTTGCGGCGGAGACGCGGCTGGCGCTGGAAGAGGCGGGCGTTTCCTGCCTCACTTACGCCGAGCTGCTGGCTGAGTTAGTGCCTTTGGATCAATACAACGAGCATCTCATCGCCGAATACGAAACCTGGGTGACGGAAAACTGGCGCGGCGAAGATTGGTACATTCGCCCGCATCTGCTCACCGACATCATCTACGAAAAACAGCCGGCGCTCAGCCACTTTGCCAAATGGCTCGGTGACAGCCGCTCCAATTTTCTTGTTGTACTTGGCGATCTCGGCACCGGCAAAAGCACGCTCGCGCGATTTCTCGCTTACCATCTCGCCAAGAGTTTTGCCAGCGATCCTCTGCGGCATCCTGCGCCCGTGCTCATTCCGCTGAAAGAAGTGCGCAAAGAAAATTCGCTCGAAAGCCTGATCATCAGCCACTTCAGCAAGCGCGGCCTCTCCGGCGTGAGCTTTCCGCGTTTCGAGCATCTCGTGCGTCTCGGCAAGATCATCCTACTCTTCGATGCCTTTGATGAAATGGCCGATCGCGTGCGTTGGGAAGTGACCAAAAGCAATTTCACCGAGCTGCGCCGCGCCGCTGATCCCGGCGGTGCGGGCAAAGTCATTCTCACCTGTCGCACGCATTACTTCAAAGACCGCAACGAGCAGGTGAAGCTCATTGGCCAAGGCCCGCGTCTCTCCGAAATTGAAACCGAGCTGTATCGCGAGCTGCGGCAGCAATCCAACGCGGAAGTGGTCTATTTGCAGGAGTTCGATGACGAGCAGATTAAAGCCTATTTGCACAAAGCCCGCTCCCAGACCGCGTTGGAAGACTGGCAGAAAATCCAAAGCATTTACAATCTCAAAGAGCTGGCGCAGCGGCCCTTGCTGCTGGAGATGATCGTCAAATCCCTGCCCAAGCTCGCAGCGGGACAAACCATCAACGCCGCCAATCTCTACACGGTTTACACCAATATATGGGTGGAACGCGAGGAGCAAAAGGGCCGCATTTTGGACAAGCAGATCAAGCTGCAACTGATGCTGGAGTTGGCTTGGCGCTTATGGCACGAAAAAAAAGATGCTATCCATTACCACGAGTTAGCACCATTTGTGGAAAAATTGGCGGTTGACAAAATTTTGGAATTTGGCGACGAGGAAGCCGAAGATATTGCCCGTGAAATGCAAACCGCGACCTTTATCAAACGCGATGAGTCAGGCAATTTTTCTTTCTTGCATCGTTCGTTCATGGAATTCTTCCTGGCGCGCAAAATTTATGAGGAGATGATCGGTGTGGGGCATGCCAATTTCCAACCGCCGGTTTTGAATACGTGGCGCTTTGACCGCAAGATCGTTTATTTTCTCACCTGGTTGGATGCCGCCGACGGCATCTGCCCGCCGTTGCAGCAGCTTTTGCGCAACGCTTATGTCGCCAATGTCTCCGAAAATGCGCTGCAAATTCTTTACTGGAGCGGTCGCATTCGTGCCGGCATGGAGGACAAGATTGAAGCGCCAGCCAAGCTGCGAGAGGCAATGCTCAACCGTATTCCGGCAGGCGCACAATTCGCCGGCGCAAAATTGCAAGAAATCGTGTTAGAAGCGGCTGATCTCACTGAAGCCAATTTCACGCAAGCCGATTTGACCAAAGCCAATTTGAACCACGCGCATCTAGCGCACACGTGCTTTGATCGCGCCATTCTGCAAGAAGCCCGCGCCGAAAATATTTTTGCCTTTCGCGCCGATTTTCGTGCCACCAATTTGCAGAAGACCGCACTTCAGGGCGCAAGCTTGGCGGAAAGCGATTTTACCGGTGCGCTATATGATCCGATAATTTTTATGACCGCCGATGTACGCAACTGCAAAGGCCTGGCCCTCGCATCCAAACTCCGCCGTGAAAATTTGCAACCCGTCGTGCAGCGCATCCATGCTTCTGGCGTGAATGCGGTTGCATATAACCCCAATGGCGAACTGCTGGTCAGTGCCGGCAGGGATGGCGTTATTCGAGTTTATCGTGCTAGCGACTGCAAACTGCTGCGATCGCTGGAAGAGCATCAATATGCGATAAATTCGGTGCATTTTTCGCCGGATGGGGAAAAGCTGGCGAGCGGGGGTTCTGACAAAAGTGTACGGCTATGGGAGGTGAAAAGCGGCAAACTGCTGCGGTCGCTGGAAGGGCATCAGTATGCGATAAATTCGGTGCATTTTTCGCCGGATGGGGAAAAACTGGCGAGCGGAAGTGATGACAACACTGTGCGGCTGTGGGCGGTGAAAAACGGCAAACTGCTGTGGTCGCTGAAAGGGCATACGGTGCATTTTTCGCCGGATGGCGAGCGCTTGGTCAGCGGTAGTTCTGACAAGAGTGTGCGGTTGTGGGAGACCAAAAGCGGAAAACTGCTGTGCACGTTGGAAGGGCGTAAGGGTTGGGGTCAGGTAAGCTCGGTGCATTTTTCACCCAATGGCGAGTACTTGGCCAGCGGTAGTACTGACAAGAGTGTGCGGTTATGGGAGACCAAAAGTGGCAAACTGCTGCACACGCTGAAAGGGCATCCAGGAGAAGTGAGGTCGGTGCATTTTTCGCCCGATGGCGAGTGCCTGGCCAGTAGCGGTGTTGGCAAGAGTGTGCGATTGTGGGAGACCAAAAGCGGCAAACTGCTGGCGACGCTGAAAGGGCATCAGAATGATGTGAATATGGTACATTTTTCACCCGATGGCGAGTTTTTGGCCAGCGGTAGTATTGACAAGAGCGTGCGGTTATGGGAGGTCAAAAGCGGCAAACTTTTGCGCACGCTGCAAGGAAATCAAGGTGAAGTGGGGTCGGTGCATTTTTCACCCGATGGTGAGTACTTGGCCTGCGGGAATACTGACAAGAGTGTGTGGTTATGGAAGATCAAAAGCGGCGAACCTTTGCGCATGCTACAAGGGAATCAAGGTGAAGTGGGGTCGGTGCATTTTTCACCCGATGGTGGGTTCTTAGTCACCAATAGTTCTGACAACAGTGTGCGGCTGTGGGAGGTAAAAAGCGGCGAACTGCTGCGCTCGCTGGAAGGGCATAGAGGTATGGTACATTCGGTGCATTTTTCGCCGGATGGGGAAAAACTGGCGAGCGGGAGTGATGACCGAAGTGTGCGACTGTGGGAAGTGAAAAACGGCCACCTACTGCGGTCGCTGGAAGGGCATAGGAGTACGGTGATCTCGGTGCATTTTTCACCTAATGGGGAAAAGCTGGCGAGCGGGGGTTCTGACAACAGTGTGCGGCTGTGGGAGGTGAAAAGCGGCCAACTGCTGTGGTCGCTGGAAGGGCATAAGAGTATGGTACTGTCGGTGCATTTTTCGCCGGATGGGGAAAAGCTGGTGAGCGGGAGTTATGACCAAAGTGTGCGGCTGTGGGAGGTGAAAAGCGGTAATCTGCTGCGGTCGCTGGAAGGGCATCAATATGGGGTAAATTCGGTATATTTTTCGCCGGATGGTCAGAAGTTAGCAAGCGGAAGCGACGACCACACCGTACGTCTATGGGAAGTCGAAACCGGCAAATGCCTGCAAGTGCTGGCAGGCCATTTAGGCCCGGTTTACACCGTCTGCTTTAGCCCCAACAGTAAATATTTGGTGGCCGCCGGCGCCGCGGGCCGCTTGCAATTCTGGGATGTTGAGAAAGGCGAAACTTTCCTCTATCGCTACGCCTTCGGCCCCGGCGCCTGGCTCGACCTCCTCCCCGACGGCCGCTTCGACGCCAGCCCAGAAGGCATGCGCTACCTCTGCTACACCGAGCAAGGCACGCTCAACTCCTACACCGCCGAAGAGCTGGTGAAGGAGTTTTATGATCCGAACGCGGTGCAAGATGTACTTGCGAAGTACGTCAAATAGAATAAAAAGAGAAAATAGAAAAAGAGACAATGCAAGGGCAAATCTACAAATGGCAAGTATGCAAGTGAGCAATTCTTATTTCTGCTGCTTGCGTTTTTGCCAGTGTTGTTTGGCGGCACGGTAAAGCTCGTCTACGCTTTGCCCGCTGAATAAACGTTGTTGGAGTTTGAGATAATCATCCCGACTCTGGCTAACTTGCGCCAGGAAGCGGTAGGTGTTGAGCGTGCCTAATTTTTCGTGCAAAATGAGAAATGGCCTCGCGCCGCAACTCTTCGGCAGTGTAGTTTTTTTCAGTGGCCATTTTGATGTTCTTGACTGGCCTTGCCATTTCCAGATTCTGCAATCAAATGCCCGAGTCCGGCAGCGCGCAATTCATGATTAGTTACAACGAGCTTGCTGCCGCGCTTTCTCTTCTTCGCTAAAATTGATTTGAGTTTGCTGAACTCTTCTCGAGTAAATGGACGCAAAGTATTTCCAACAAATGCGCCATTCACATCAGGGATGTCAATGACAGCGGGGGTTTTAGTGGTTTTTGTCATATCAAAACTCAGTCAATTGGTGAAATACTTTTTGTAAAGCTTGCGAGCAGCTTCCGATTCGATAACCATTCGTGGTGAACGGCCAACCTGCACGGCTCCCAAAGTTTTTCGGTAATGCACGATAAGCTCGGTTTTCGCTTCAAAAGCGACAAATCCCTCGAACCCTTTATCGAAACTAATTTTGACGGCAATTGCGAAGAGATTGCCGCCCACACCGATGTAATGTTTTGCCTTGCCCAAATTATGAGGCGCGGCTTCAGCCAGATTAACCCAAATGTGATCTCCGCGATCCTTGATTGAGATGAGTCCTTGAATCTCGCGAGGAGAGTTTTTCAAGAACAGTTTATAAACCTCGTTGTTTGTCAATTCGCGCCGCCAGTCGAATAGCCAGTCTTTTGTCTTTGCAATGTCACGTGTGGTTGCGCGGCGAAAATCTGTGGGGAAACTCTCACCAGTCTTTGCATCTTGAAGAGAATCCGTGAGTTTATCGATCCTAAGGCTGATCTGGTTTGTTCGCGGCATATTTTAAGATAAAAGATTTTTTGAAAATTCCAAACTAGTTTTAACGACCCTGCGGCTGCCGGCGCCGCAGGCCGCTTGCAATTCTGGGATGTTGAGAAAGGCGAAACGTTCCTTTACCGCTACGCCTTCGGCCCTGTCCCGACGCTTCGGGATCGACCTCCTCCCCGAAGGCATGCGTTATCTCTGCTACACCGAGCAAGGCACACTCAACTCTTGCACCGCCGAAGAGCTGGTGAAGGAGTTTTATGATCCGAAGGCGGTGCAGGAGGTGCTGGATAAATACGTCAAATAGGATAAAAAGAGAAAAAGATAAAAAGACAAAGCGAGGGGCAAGCTGCAAATTTGCAAGTTAGCAAAACTTGAGGTTGATTTTTTGCCGGAATTTGGTTAGATTCAGAAAGAACATTTGAGAAAGGAATGACCCCACATGGCAAATCATACAGCAGAAGCCACCGTCACGATTCGCGTGAAAGATTTAGAGCAACTCATTCGTCATGCAGTACGTGATGAAATCACTAAGATAGTACGGAAGCAACCGGCTATTTTTTATCTTGAACCGGAAACCCCGCTCTACGAAGACATGAAGTCAATTGCACGGATGAAGAAACGCGGTAAAGTCAAAGTTTATTCGCGGCTGGAGGCATTTGGTGGTTAAGGGGACGTTTAAGAAAGCGACTTTTTTTCAACTTGCCTTTATGATTTACGGCGCGGTGTGCGCCGGCGCGTTTGGTTTGGAAGATATGATCTCGAGCGCCGGGCCCGGCATCGCCATCATTACCCTCATCATCGTTCCGTTTTTATTCAGCATTCCCGTTTCATTTGCCGTCGGCGAATTGACCACGATGCTGCCGATCGAAGGCGGCCAATATCGTTGGTCACGAATGGCCTTCGGTGATTTTTGGGGATTTCAAGCCGGTTGGTGGGCGTGGATGACCGGCGTGGTGACCAACGGCATTTTCGCCGTGCTCTTTGCCAATTATGTTGAATATTGGTTGCCGGCGATCAAAGATTACAATCTTGCCGCACTTTTGCCAAATGGATCGGCTGGAATTCAACATTCCGCGCTGATTCAAAATCTTTTTTCAAAAATGAGCGTGCACTGGCTGATTTGTCTGGGGCTCATTTGGTTCATGCATGTTCTGAACCTGCGCGGCATTCAAGTCGTCGGCAACACCGCCATTTTGCTCAGCATCATTCTGTTGATTCCGTTTGCGATCATGCTCGGGCTCGGTGTTGCGAAATGGCAGCACAATCCGTTTTCACCGTTGCTGGCGCCGGAGAAAAATTTGCTGAGTGGATTTGGCAGCGCGTTGATGATTGCCATTTGGCTTTATTCCGGATATGACAAACTTTCCGCCGCCGCCGAAGAAGTTGAGAATCCGCAAAAGATTTTTCCTCCCGCCCTCTTCTTCGCCGCAACATTATCGATGCTCAGTTATGTTTTGCCAACGGTCGCCGGTCTCGCCGCGCTCGGCAATTGGCAGGAATGGGCCGGCGCATACTTTTCCACTGCTGCCGCGCAGCTTGGCGGCGCGTGGCTTGGTCATGCCATGACTTTCGGCGCGCTGTGTAGCAACGCTTTGTTGCTTAATGTCACCATGCTTGCGGCCTCGCGTTATCCGCTAACGTTGGCTGAAGACGGATTTCTCCCGAAATTTTTAACAAAAATCCATTTGAATTACGGCACCCCGACGCAGTCTTTGTTGTGGGGAAGTATGACGTACAGCGTGTTGGCGCTTTTTGATTTTACTCAGCTCGCGATTATCTACTCGTGGTTTCTGATGTCGAGTTATATTTTACTTTTTGCCAACGTCTGGATGATGCGACGCACGCACGCGCAAATGCCGCGGCCGTTCAAAATTCCTTTCGGCAAAATTGGTTTATTTCTGGCGATGCTGCCGACCTGTGTCATCGCCCTGGTCGCGATTGGCAGCACGGTTTTTGAAGACGGGGAATTTAGCCGGCGTCAATTTCTCATTGGCACGTTGACGCTGCTCTCGGGGCCGGTGGTTTATGGGATGGTGAGAGTGTTGAAAAGTAAGTCTGATCGGTAAAATTTATAAAAAATAGGTCGACGGAGTTTTTATCGCCGCGACGTTACGCGTTTGTGACCGCGAGGCGCGCGAGGAGGAGTTGCACTTCGGGCATAATGAATGGCTGTGATGGCATCCGGTTTAATAAAGACGGGAAAACCATCATCATCCACGGCGATCACATTAATTTCGGTGACGATAATCTCCGGATGCTTGATTACTTGCTTTTCGCCATTTTCGAGATGAAAAACTATTGGTCGAAAAGGACGATCATTGAGTGTTTGACGAATAACTTCAAGATCCATTTGAAAGCTCCGTTCTGTTTAGATTCGTTTTCCAAATCACCTGTTTAACAAAGATAAGTCGATTTTTGAATTATTTCAACTAAAATTTGATTTCTGCGATAACTCGCCCGGCGCTTCTGCTCCTGTGGGGATAAAATTAAATGCCGCTTCTTTTTTGAACCAACAATCCTCTTGCTTTTCTCTCCGTAAAATGCTAATTTTTTGTGCAAGTTTTGTATGAGTCATTTTAGAAAAATTGCCAATGAATAAAACAACCCGCTTATCAGAAATCAGGCGTTGGGTTGTTTCCAGTCGTCAGGGCTAATTAAAATCAGCAACGGAGGAGGAAGAACATGTCCAATAACGGCAGAGCCATTTTAATGATTATACCGACAGAGGGTTTTCGTGAAGAAGAATATAACGCCGCGCGCGCAGCTTTGGAAAAAAGCGGCGTCAAAGTCATCGTTGCCTCGACCGTGCGCAAAGGCGCAATCGGCTATAATGGCAACAGCATTGATCCGGATATTCTCATCGACGAGGTTAATTTGGATGATTACGCCGGTGTTGTTTTTATCGGCGGCCACGGTGCCAGCCAATATTGGCACGATTACAAAGCGCACGAGATTATTCGTTCGTACGCCAAATCCGGCAAGCTCATCGCGGCCAATGATCGCGCGCCGGTCGTTCTGGCGGTCGCCGGAATTTTGCCCGGCAAAAAAGTCACCGGCCATAATTCTATTTTTGAGAAATTAAGCAACGCCGGCGCGGATTACACCGGACGCAAAGTCGAACGCGACGGCAATATTATTACCGGCGAAGGCCCGAATGCCATTTCGGTTTATGCCGCAGAATTGGCGAAAGCTGTCAGGGCATAAGGCAAAATGCTGATACACCAAAGGAATAAAAATCTTCACGCAAAGACGCGAAGTCGCAAAGATAACGCAGAGAAAAATCTTTGCGAAGCTTTGCGTCTCAGCGGCTTTGCGTGTGCGGTTGTTTTTGCACGACAATGAAATCGAATTTTCTATACAACTCCTACGGCAAATTTTTGCAGAAAAAATTCGGCGCGCGCGTTCACAAAGTCAGCGTGCATGCCGGCTTCACCTGTCCGAATCGCGATGGCACGGTGGCGCGCGGCGGCTGCACGTATTGCAACATCGTCAGTTTCACGCCGGAAAACGCCCGGCCGAGATATTCGGTCCGCGATCAAATTGATTCAGGCATTGCTTTTCTCAAAAAACGCTTTGCAGCAAAAAAATTTATCGTTTACTTTCAGCCGTACAGCAATACCTACGCGCCGGTCGATCATCTCGAAACGCTTTATCGCGACGCGCTGTCGCATCCGGAAGTGGTCGGACTTTCCATCGGCACACGCCCGGATTGCGTTGATGATGAAAAACTCCAAATGCTCGCGGATTTATCGCGCGAAACGTTTGTTGGTTTGGAATATGGCATCGAATCGGTTTATGACGAAACGCTGAGCTTGATCAATCGCGGCCATGATTTCGCCTGCACGACCCATGCGATCCGCCGCACCAAAGAGTTTGGCCTGCAAGTCAGCGGACACACCATTTTCGGTTTTCCGAACGAAACCGAAGAACAATTGCTCGCCTCTGCTGACGTGATCAATGAACTCAAAGTTGATGTGCTGAAGATTCACCATCTTCATATTGTCAAACACACAGAGTTGGCGCGGCAATACGCGGCGCACCCTTTTCACGTTTACTCGTTTGCCGAGTGGAAAGATTTGGTGATTCAATATCTCGAACGCCTTTCTCCGGAAATTATTATCGAGCGGCTTTATGGCGAGGCGCCGCGGGATTTATTGATTGCGCCGCGATGGAATCTTTCGAAAGACGAAATTATTCAAGGCCTCGAAAACGAGATGCGCCGGCGCCGAACATTTCAGGGACGGTTGGTCGGCAAACCGGTGGAAGCGCGCCATGTGGCTTTAACTTCCACAATTGAGCCGATAGAGCGCCTGTGACGAACCGTTGGGATTTTTAATTTGGTTGCTTGATTGAGCGACCAGCAACTTGCAACCAGCAACCAGTTCATGGAACCCGAAAAACAAAAAACCGCCAGGAAACATTTCATTTTGTTGACTGTGGGTATTATAGCCATATTGAGTATGTTGTCATTGACGACTTCCTCCAATCATTCGGCGCCGGCCCTGCCAACGGACGAAACTCATCAACTATCACGAAAGGTGCAAGAATGCCTGCCATGTCACGCCAACGACGCCAACGCCGTCAAACCGATGAAACATCCGCTTCAGGGGAGTTGCGGCTTCTGTCACAGCCGGAAATAAAAAGTGATCATCATGATCTATCTTTGGCGCGCGACGGAAATACAAAATCTGATCACGACAAAAATGGACGAATCAAAACTTTGGTTCGCCAACTTTTGATCGAGCTGGGTGACGATCCGCAGCGCGAAGGATTGCGCCGCACGCCCAAACGCGTCGACCGCGCGCTGCGCTATCTCACCTCGGGCCATCAGCAAAGTATCAAAGAAATTCTGAACGGCGCTTTGTTTGAAGAAAAATACAGCGAAATGGTCATTGTGAAGGATATCGATTTTTACAGCCTTTGCGAGCATCATCTGCTGCCGTTTTATGGAAAATGTCACGTCGCCTATATTCCCAATGGAAAAGTCGTGGGCCTCTCAAAAATTCCGCGCCTCGTCGATATGTTTGCGCGCCGCCTGCAATTGCAGGAACGCATGACGACACAAATCGCCAACGCCCTGATGAAAGCGCTGAATCCGGACGGCGTGGCAGTCGTTTCCGAAGCGCGCCATTTGTGCATGATGATGCGCGGCGTCCAAAAGCAAAACACCGTGGTGACCAACAGCGCGCTGCTCGGCATTTTTCACGACGACCGCGCCTGCCGCGAAGAATTTATGCAATTGATCGGGCATCGGCAGATGGGGTGACCTCGTTTGTTATTACGAATTCTTAAGAGGGGAGTTAATGATGGCGGTCCGAATTCATCCACATGCCAAAACGCGGATGCACGAACGTGGTGCTACAGAAGCTGAGATCGAAGCTGCGGTCGAAAAAGGAGAACGTATTATGAGATTCACTTATGATCCTCGTTATAATATCGCCTATATTCGATTTCAAGAGAAAGAGGGAGAAGTGGAAACGATTCGTATCAGTGACGAGTTCGTCGTGGATTTGGCTCCTGATGGAACGGTATATGGCATCGAACTTCTGAATGCAAACGAGCTTTTGCGACGCGAAGATACGGGCAAATTTCTTGTCATTAATGAAGCCACCGGCGAGCGCACTGAATTGTCTTTGGCAATATAGAGGAAGTTTGGTTGATGCGCGTAAGAAAATGAAAGAAGCCATTTTAAATAGCAACATCAGGAGTTAGTGTCATGAAACTCACATACCTCAGCCATTCATGTTTCCTGTTGGAAACCGGCACGCATCGTTTGCTCATCGATCCGTTTCTGTCCGGCAATCCGAAAGCGCCGGTAAAAGCGGAGACGGTCAAATGCGATTTCATTTTGATTTCGCACGGCCACGGCGATCACGTCGGCGATGCGGTGGCGATTGCAAAGCGCAACAACGCCACCATTATTTCCAATTACGAGATCGCGACATATTGTAGCGAGCAAGGCGCCAAATCGCACGGTATGCACATCGGCGGCGGACATAATTTTCCGTTTGGGCGCGTGAAGCTCACCATCGCGCATCACGGCTCGGGTTATCATACCGAAAAGGGATTTCTTTATCTCGGCAATCCGGTGGGCTTTCTCATCACGGCGGGCGGCAAAACGATTTACCATTCCGGCGACACTGGTTTGTTTCTCGATATGCAGCTCATCGGCCAATTGAATCGCATCGATGTGGCGCTGCTGCCGATTGGCGACAATTTTACGATGGGCATCGATGACGCGGTGAAAGCGGTGGAATTTCTCAAGCCGCAAGTCGCCATTCCGATGCATTACAAAACGTTCGACGTGATTGACGCCGACCCGCTTGAGTTCGCCGGAAAAGCTTTGGCCGCCGGAACGCGCGCCGAAGTTTTGGATATCGGCAAAAGCTTTGAATTCTAAGCCCATGCGCTTTACGCCATGCCCTCTGCCCAAAAACTCGCCGTCATCGGCGATCCGATTGCGCATTCGCTGTCGCCGAAACTGCAAAATTTTTTGATTCGCCACTTCGCGTTACCTTTTATATATGAAGCGCTGCACATTCGGCCAAATGAATTGCCGAAAATGATTGGGCTTTTGCGCCGCGATAATTTTCGGGGGATCAACGTCACCATTCCGCACAAGCAAGCGGTTTTATCATTTCTCGATGCAATCGATGCAACGGCGACGCAAATCGGCGCGGTGAACACGATTGTGGTTGAAGATGGAAGGCTCATCGGCTACAACACGGATGCTCTCGGTTTTCTGCGCAATCTCGAAGCCGATGATTTAGATATTGCCGGAAAGAATGCATTTGTGCTCGGTGCGGGCGGCGCGAGCCATCATCTTTGCGTTAATACAAGCGCATGTTGGAAAAATCCTTTTGTGCAATCGCAGCGCTGAACGAGCCAACGCCCTCGTTGCCGCTTTCGCAACCTCTGCTGAAACCAATCGATTGCAAAGCATTTCGTGGTCAGAGCGCGCGGTTTGGATAAAAAAAAGTGAGGTTAATCTCGTCGTCAATACAACGAGTGTTGGGATGCATCCCGATGACGACGGCTCACCGTTGCCCGATGACGTTTTTACAAAGCACATGGCGGCTGTTGATTTGGTGTATCATCCTTTGCAAACAAAATTTTTGTCGGCGGCGATAACCGCTGGCGCCAAAGCGATTAACGGTCTCGGCATGTTGATTCATCAAGGCGTCGCAGCGCTGGAATTGTGGAGTGGGAAACGACTCGATATTTGTGAAGTCTATTCGCAATTGGAAAAAGAATTAAAAGAAACGATAAGCAACAACGGGGAACGAGCAACAAACAACGGGCAACCCGATGAACCATCTACGATATTTTACCGCCGGTGAATCGCACGGACAGGCGTTTGTCGGTATTTTAGAAGGCATGCCGGCGGGATTGGAAATCGATGAAGATTACATTGCCGTTCAGCTTTATCGCCGGCAGCAGGGCTACGGTCGCGGCGGACGGATGCGCATCGAAAAAGATCGCGCCAAAATTCTCAGCGGCGCGCGATTCGGCAAAACGCTCGGCAGCCCGATTGCGCTCGTTATCGAAAATCTCGATTGGCAAAACTGGCAAGATAAAATGTCCGTAGCCCAGTCAGCCCAACTGGAAAATATTCCAAAAGTCGAAGTGCCGCGTCCCGGCCACGCCGATCTTGCCGGTGTTTTAAAATATGGTTTCGATGATATTCGCAACGTGCTCGAACGCGCCAGCGCCCGCGAAACCGCGATGCGCGTGGCGTTGGGAAGTATCGCCAGAAAATTTCTCGAAGAATTTGGCGTCATCATCGCGAGTCACGTTTTGCAATTGCATGACATCCGAAGTCGTTTCTCATTAATTGATTGGGGCAAACCGGATAGTCTATTCGATTTTCCGGCGAATGAATTAAATAAGCGCGCCGATAATTCGCCGGTGCGTTGTTTGGATGTTGATGCCGAAAAGCAAATGACGGCGCGTATCGACGAAGCAAAAGAGAAACGCGACACGGTCGGCGGCATTTTTGAAGTCGCGGCGTTCAACGTTCCGGTCGGCCTCGGCAGTTACGCGCATTGGGATCGCCGTCTTGATGCGCGCATCGCCGCGGCCATGATGAGCATTCAAGCGATGAAGGGCGTGGAAATTGGCGATGGTTTTACCGGCGCGACGCGGTGGGGAAGCGAGGTGCATGATCGCATTTATTATGATGAGGCGCGCAATTATTATCGCTCGTCAAACAACGCCGGTGGATTGGAAGGCGGTGTGACGAACGGACAACCGTTGGTTATACGCGTCGCAATGAAGCCGCTTTCAACGCTGATGCAGCCGCTGGATTCCGTAAATATTCGCACGAAAGAACCAACGCCCGCGCACATTGAGCGTTCCGATGTTTGCGCGCTTCCGGCTGCTGGCGTTATCGGTGAAGCGGCGCTGGCGTTGGCGCTGGCCGATGCGGTTTTGGAAAAATTTGGCGGTGATTCGATAAAAGAAATTCACCGATCTGTTTTGCCAAATATTGGGTAATGATCACTCTCAACATGTCATTCTGCAGGAATCCTTTTTAATCTACGACAAACGTTAAATATGAAAAAGATTCTTTCAGAATGACATTTGAGGGAGGCGACCATCTAGTTGAAGCAGTATAGTGAATAATTCAATAAACAAAATTTTTCTCCTCGGCTTCATGGGCTGCGGCAAAAGCACGATTGGCCGTTTGCTGGCTAACCGGCTGAAATGGAATTTCATCGATCTCGACGAGCAAATCGTGGCGCGCGAGCAAATGCCTATTGAGCAAATTTTTACCGTGCACGGCGAGCCGTATTTTCGTAATTTGGAACTGGCGCTGCTCGAACAACTGTCGCCGCATGAAAACGTGGTGATTGCACTCGGCGGCGGCACGGCGGCGCAGGAAGCAGCGTGGTCAATTTTAAAACACGGCTTGACTATTTATTTGCGCTGCCATCCCGATGAGCTTTTTCGGCGTTTGAAAGACGATCCGTTTCGTCCGATGTTGGGTCACATGTCGCCAGCCGAGCGTTTGATGGTGATTAAAAATTTACTCGCTTTTCGTGAGCCATTTTACAGCCGCGCGGATTTCACCGTTGATAGCTTTGCCGAGCATCCGCCGGCTGAAACTGCGGCGTTTGTGGCGCAGCTTATCCGCGAAAGCATTTTACCGCCGAAAGTCACCGAAGTCACTGAGAGTCGCCGAGAAAAACGGCCTTTGTGATGTTATTTTTAATCAGTTAAAATTCGGCGAAACTCGATGTTCTCGGTGTAATTCGGCGGTCAAATATTTACACTGAAAGCGCCGAAGTCGCCGAGCGTCGCCGAAAAAGATTTATAACCAATTTGAGGCAGGAGTGGTAAGGAGAAATGCTCGAGGATAAATATCGCATCGACATGTTGGTCGATGATAAAATTATTATTGAGTTCAAGACCGTACCGGATTTGGACGAAACTTTCACTCGACAAATTCTTTGCTATTTAGAAGCAACGATCTATGAACTCGGTTACGTCGTTAACTTCTCGCGTGAACGTTTACAGTTTCGCCGCTTTATTTTAGAAAATGATCGAAAGAAATATAAACCGATAACCGCAACATAAACTTCGGCGAAACTCGGTGAACTCGGTGTCATTCGGCGGTCAAATAATTCCGCCGAAGCTCGCCGAAGTCACCGAAAATCGCCGAGAAAAGATTTAACAGCATTTATTGCTTTTTTGTTCATAAAAATAACACGGCGCTTTCGGTGCAATTCAGCTTCAGAAAAAATATGCGGAAAATACTTTTCATCCACGGGCCCAATCTCAATTTGCTCGGTGAGCGCGAGCCGGAAATTTATGGCCATTTGACACTGCAACAAGTCAATGAGCAAATTGCAAAGTTCGCCGCGAAATGCGAAGTCGAGCCGATATTTTTTCAATCCAATCACGAAGGGCAAATCATAGATTTTATGCACGAGCATCGTCGCGACGCAGTCGGAATCGTCATCAATCCCGGCGCATTGACGCATTACAGTTATGCTTTGCGCGATACGATTGCCGCGGTGAGTTTGCCCGCTGTCGAAGTGCATCTTTCCGACATCCATCGCCGCGAAGCGTTTCGAAAAATTTCGGTGATTCGCGAGGTTTGCTTGAAACAAATTTTCGGACTCGGCGTGGAAAGTTATCATCGTGGTTTGGAAGTTGTGCTCGGTTATTTGGGAAGAAAAGAACTGCAAATGCTGTTGAAAGAAACAACGGACATTGATGAAGCATATCGTGCCTGCGTAAAAATTCTCAAACGCGATTTTTCAAAATATAATTGGGCCGGCATTTATTTAGTGGAAGGAGAGGAGTTGGTCATTCACAACTACATCGGCGCGCCGACGCCGCACACGCGCATTCCGATTGGACAGGGTATTTGCGGCGCTGCGGTTGCGGAGCAAGAAACTATCATCGTCGCGGATGTCAACGCCGATCCACGTTATCTTGCTTGCAGCCTCGAGACCAAATCCGAAATCGTCGTGCCGATTCAAGGACGCCGCATGTACGGTGAGATTGATATCGACAGTCACACGCCAAATGCTTTTCATGAAGATGATCGCGACATGCTCGAAGGCATGGCAAATGATTTGGCAAAATTTCTCGATGAAATGTCCAATTTTAAACTAAAAATTTAATTTGCCAAAATGAATGTATTCAGTCATAAATTGTCAGCCCCTGTCATTTTAGCATAACTGGCGTTTTGATTTTATAATAATGATTTGCTAAACATTTTTTTCACCCATTAATTTGAACTTTATTAGTTTATATGTTCACTGAAATTGGCAGGCAAATTTGGTACGCATTTTGTTGTAAATTAATCGGCGTCATATAGGATATTCAAAGTGCTCATCCAACGACTTCCCTATTCCGTATATTTTGTGAGAAACTGGGAAATCGAATTGACTGGTCTGAATCATGATTAGGATCACAAGCATGAATAACGATAAGCAAGAAGGCGATACTATGGAATTAAGTATTCCGCAAATTCTGCCGCTGTTGCCGTTAAGAAATACGGTTATTTTTCCTCAACAAATTCTGCCGTTATCTATCGGTCGCGAAAAATCGGTTCGACTCGTTGAAGATGCAATGCGCGCCAATCGGTTGATTCTGGTGATTGCGCAAAAGGATGGCCGCGTCGATGATCCGCAGGCTGAAGATTTATTTGCGTGGGGCACGATCTCACTCATCATGAAAATTTTCAAGATGCCGGACGGCACGCACAGCGCGATGGTGCAGGGCGTGGCGCGTGGCCGCATTTTGGATTTCGTGCAAAAAGAGCCGTATCTCAAAGCCGCGGTTCAGCCGTATCTCGAAGAGAAAGCCGAGGGCATGGACGTCGATGCGATGGTGATGAATCTGCGCGGGCAGTTTCAACGCGCCGTCGAGCTGGCGCCGTATCTCACGCCCGAGCATGCGATGCTGGTCATGAACACCGATAGTCCCGGACGACTCGCCGATGTGATTGCGTGGAATATCAACATTCAGATGCCCGACAAGCAAGAAATTCTCGAGCTGATCGATGTGCATCAGCGTTTGGAAAAAATCACGCTATATTTGAGCAAGGAGTTGCAGATTCTCGAGCTCGGCAGCAAAATACAAAGCGAGGTGCAGGGCGAAATTTCCAAGAACCAGCGCGAATATTATTTGCGCGAGCAGATGAAAGCGATCAAGAAAGAGCTTGGTGAGGAAGAGGACGAACGCGGCGAGATCAACGAATTGCGCAAACGTCTGGAAGAAGCCAATCTGCCGGAAGAGGCGAAAAAAGTTGCCGAAAAAGAATTGGAGCGATTGGCGAAAATTCCGCCCGCTGCCGCTGAATACACAGTTTCTCGGACTTATGTTGATTGGCTCATCGAATTGCCGTGGAGCAAAGGCACGGACGATAATCT
>Ga0247727_10000912_pt1 | contig 71821 bp, 47 predicted proteins | sample WisWelCaveWW1625_FD_202498 | JGI IMG/M metagenome (GOLD analysis project Ga0247727, IMG submission 202498) | Biofilm microbial communities from Wishing Well Cave, Virginia, United States - WW16-25 | ecosystem: Environmental > Aquatic > Deep subsurface > Groundwater > Cave microbial mat | place... | reverse complement strand
GTTACGTTTCCTCCGGAAGCACAGGGAAAATTTGACGTAACAGCACTTGCTGTTAACTGGCAAGTGTACGAGGGAAGGCAGTTTTGTGAAAAGCCGGATGAAGAGAAAAGAATCATTGGCGATACCAACAGGCGAAAAATTGCGGTGATGTGTTTTTTCATGTGGTACTTTTTATTCTTGACCAAATGTATTTCCGTATGTGGTGTTTACCAAATCATAATAGGTTTATCATTACAGTTCAGAAGTAGAGTATAAGGCATCTATATGGATAATTACTATATATTCGTAATAGTATAACGAATATTTACCTTACATGCCAAAGGCAGGTTCATCCACCCTTTTCGAACTGATTAAATCTCTCAGCCAAACCGAGAAGCGCTATTTCAAAGTGTTTCTTCAGAAGTATGTAAAGGGAGACAGCGATGCCTACGCACGCTTATTTGATTCCATTGACAAGCAAAAAGAATATGACGAAAACAAACTAAAGTCATTTCCTCATCTTGCCGTGATGAAGATTCGCCTGGAAGAAAACATTTTATGGAGTTTGCAGGATTTTCATTCTTCTAAATCCATTAGTGAAAAACTGAAACGCGAAATTCGTTCCATAGAAATTCTTTTTCATAAGAGTTTGCTTGAGCACGCGAAGAAGCAAATCATCAAATCAAAAAAAACTGCAGAGCATTATGAAGAATATTTGCCGTTGTATGAACTTCTGAAATGGGAACTGAAAATTATCAACGCACAAGCATTCGCAAACATATCGGAACAGGATCTAAAAAAAATTTACAAGCAGGCAGACGACTGCCTTGATAAAATTAAAAACTCCAACCAGTATTCCGTCTTTTCAGATACCATTTACCTGCGCATACGCAAATCCGGATTCTTCCGAAACAAAGAAGAGTTCAAGAAATTCGCGCAACTGATGAAGCACCCTCTTCTGCAATCAGAAGATAAAGCACTGACAATGGATGCGAAATATTATTTCCACTCTTCTCATATAGGGTTTGCCGAGTTACAGAGTAAATATTCTCAGTCGTATAAAAGCAATAATGCTGTTCTGCATCTATTTGAAAGCCGGCCGCAACTTATCCGCAAAGACCCGCGCAAGTATTTATCCATGCAGCAAAACCTAGTGGTGTGGCAGTACCAACTGCAGGAATATGAACAGGCAATGGCTTCGCTCGAAAAACTGAAACAATTCTTAATCCTACAGCGCACCTCGCTTTCAGAAAATCTTTTCGCTAGAACTTTCTTTTACATCAATACGGTAATGCTTCTCGTCTACAGCCGCTTGGGTGAATACGAAGAAGGCGTGCGCGCGGCACTGGTTTTCAAAAAAGAATTTGAGAAATATAAAATCGAGCCTTTAAATAAAGAAAGCGAATGGATGTATTACGATGCGGCCGCAGCCGCGTATTTCGGAACAGGAAATTTTTCAGAAGCAATTCGCCACTACAACAAAATCATACAAGACAAAGAAGGGGATATACGCAGCGATATGCAGTGCCTTACACGGATCATATCTCTCATAGCGCATTATGAATTAGGTAATCAGGAACTGCTCAGATACATGGTAAAGTGGACGTATCGGTATTTAATCAAACGCAACCGACTTTACAAATTTGAAACCATCATTCTCGATTTCATCGGCAAAAAAAGCCAACACATGAATTCGCGGACAGAAACAGTTGAAGTGTTTAAAGAATTGAAAACAGAACTGGAAAAACTTTTAACTGATAAATTTCAACGCAGACCGTTGGATGATTTTGAATACATCGAATGGCTTGAAAGCAAAATTCAGAATAAACTATTTGCTGAAGTTGTTAGAGAAAAACGCGTCAGCAAATAATCATCTTGTAAAAAAAATTTACACTGAACATCGAGTAGATTTTTTTTTAGTTTTGCACCCCTGTTACAACTAACCCCTGGCCCGTTCGTATAGGGGTTAGTACGCCAGGTTTTCATCCTGGAAACAGGGGTTCGATTCCCCTACGGGCTACCAAAGTTGTAACAGATTCGCTCCGCAATTAAAAATGCGGAGCGTTTTTTTTGAAATTACTCAATCTTGTCGTTATCTGCCTGGAAGCGGAAGCCGAGGCGCTTGCCTGTTTTAATGCGCATGTTCTCGCTGGTTTCCAGAATTTGTGAAACGCTTACTTCCTGCATTTCGTCAAAGGGGGGAGTGAAAAGGTCGAAGTCGAGCGCGTAGATAATTGCCGACTCAACAATATTTTTCAGCGTCTGCCTGTCGATTTCTTTACTCGGAAAATCATTGTACAAAAACCCGAGTTGGCGCTTGCCTTCCACAAAATAATGCAGTTCTTTATTGACAAAGACGCGCGCAATCATATAGCCCACATCGTTCACACGATTGTATTTGAATGAATCGGCAAGGAAATTATATATGTATATCATTCCGCAAAAAGAACGGGCAGGATTATCTCTCACATAAGACGTTTTCCAAATCGGATGGCTTTTATCGAACTCGAAAACGTTTGTGTGCATGTGAAAAAATAATATATCGCCTGCAACTTTCAGTTCGATTTCATGCGGTCCTTTCTCCCTGTAATCAACAGTAATCCTTTTGTCAATTTCTTCCGCTTCTCTCTTTAGTTCGGCAGCAACTTCCTTCACCACCTCTTTCATTTCTTCAAACACTTTTATGTTCTTATGAAAAACATCCTGCTTGAGGGAAGATTTTTCCTTCAACACTTTCATTATGAGTTCTTTTCCTGTTGGTTTAGGCATAGCACAAAAATAAAGATTATTTCTATCTTTACTGACATCAATTTCACATCATGAAAAATTCTCTTCTTTCATTCGTCCTTATTCTTGTGTCTGCCATTTGCTTTTCGCAGATGACACACAAGTCTATTCATTGGGAACAATCAGAAGCATATTCAAAATATAATTTTACTTCAGAAAAAGAATGGGATGTATTAAGAGTTGCCGAGAATGGAAAATCTCCTATTGTAGAAAAGAAGGAGAACACAAATGCCTGCATTCTCAACAAAAGAGTTTACGGATGGAATCCTTACTGGATGGGAAGCGCATACAATAATTATCAGTGGGATTTGCTTTCTGACTTATGTCATTTTTCCTATGAAGTGAACGCTACGACTGGCAATGCAGGTACTACTCACAACTGGCTTACCGATGCTGCTGTAACTGCTGCACAGGCAAACGGTGTTAAAGTAAGTTTATGTGCAACGCTCTTCAGCAGTCACGCAACTTTTCTCACCAATGCAACCGCAAAACAAACTTTCATTAACAGCATGATTTCACAGGTTCAGCAGAGAAACGGAAATGGGTGCAACATAGATTTTGAAGGTGTTCCAGCCGCTCAAAGCGCAAACTTCACCGCATTCATGATTGATTTGTGCAACCAGATGCACGCTGCGATTCCCGGTTCTGAAATTTCTATCGCGCTTCCGGCAGTTGATTGGAGCGCGGTGTACGATGTGAACGCGATGACAAATTACGTTGACCTGTTTATTATCATGGGGTATGATTATTACTGGAGCGGAAGCACCACGGCTGGTCCAACTGACCCTCTTTACAATTTCGTTACTTCTTACAATCAAACACTCACAAAATCTGTTACATATTATCTGAACAAAAATGTTCCTAACGGAAAACTTCTGCTCGGACTTCCTTATTATGGAAGAGAATGGCCAACAAATGCTTCCACCATTCCTGCCACAGCAACTGCAACGGGAGTTTCACGCACCTATAATTATGTAAAAAACAACGCGAGCGGAAATTATTCCAATCCGCAGTGGGATGCAAACAGTTACTCGCAATATTTTTCATTCAATAGCGCGGGATGGAATCAATGCTTTATCAACAGCGCATACAGCATGGGAAAAAGATTTGACATTGTGAATCAGTTTGGCATAGGAGGAATTGGGATTTGGGCTCTTGGTCATGATGACGGCTACACAGATTTCTGGGATAAGATTCGCGATAAGTTCAGCGATTGCGGAACGGTCGCCTGCGTGGATACCATTTTTGATATGGGCGGACCGAGCAGAAATTATTATGACAACGAAAATTACACCTACACCATTGCTCCTCAGGGCGCGACTTCTGTTACGCTCGCTTTCAGTTCATTTAATACAGAAAACACTTTTGATTTTCTTTACATCTATGACGGACCCACTATTGCTTCGCCATTGATTGGAACTTATACCGGAACAAATTCCCCGGGAACAGTTACATCCACAGGAGGAACAATTACCATTCGTTCCACTTCTGATATTTCAACTGTCGCTTCGGGATGGTATGCAACATGGAGTTGCGCGTCTTCTCCCCCCGCAAATTTATCTGTCACACAAAATAATTGTCCGAGCATTGGAGTGGTACTCAATTGGAATAATTCCGGCAACGGATGGTTTGCAGATGTAACAGACGATCCAACCTTCACCAACTATTGGAACAAAGATGTTTCTTCGCTTACGTCTATCGGATGCCCCGGTGGTTTTGCGAACATCACAGTTCCCACAAATTATTTGCAGTTCCAGCCGAACACAACTTATTACTGGAGAATCTGGAACGGAAGTACGTGGACAAATGGGACTCCTTTCATTACTCCTGTATGTGCTGCAACTGATACAATTTGTTCAGGAACATTGGATGACAGTGGCGGACCATCCGCTTCTTATTCCGGAAACGAAGATTACACCTACACCATCGCTCCTATTTTTGCCGCATCTGTCACCATCAACTTCACAAGTTTCGATTTGGAAAATGGTTTCGATTCGCTTTACATTCACAATGGAAGTTCCACCGCTTCTCCTCTCATAGGAGCAGGATACACAGGAACAACTTCTCCCGGAACGGTGACTGCGAACAGCGGTGCCATGACAATTCATTTTGTTTCCGACCCGTTTGTGAACAACGCGGGATTTTCTTCCACATGGACTTGCGTGCAAAATACTTCTGTAAATGATAATGAAGATAATTTTGGAATAACTGTTTATCCGAATCCAAGCAGCGGAAAGGCAAATGTGTTAATTAGCCGATTTGAAAATTTGAAAATGAATGACATTCAAATTTATAATGTATACGGTCAATGTGTTCATCAGCAAATTGTCAAATCTTCAAATCTTCAAATTGATTTAAGTGAAGCGCCAAGCGGAATTTATTTTCTAAATGTGAAAACCACAAATGGAGTTGCTGTGAAGAAGATTATCAAAGAGTAATAAAGAAATGAAATTCGGTCACTTTTTTTCTGCATTCGCACTGATAGTATTTTTTCTCTTCAGTACAAATTGTTTTTCTCAGGATGAAGAGGAAAGCGCTTCTCAAAAAAATAATAACGGCAAAGGATTTCACGCTGGCTTGTACATTGGCTCTCTTTTCGCTAATCAATACACATCAAAATTTTATGACGGCTATGGATATGATGAGAATGGAAAGAGAAATGATTTTTGGAATGCTGATTTATATAAAAGCAGTTTTATGTATAGAAGAATAGTATATGATTATGGCGGAGGAAATGGTCAGCCCGACCAAGTGGCGCAGGCACTTGGAGTGGACCCCGCAGCGAACCCTAAAGAATGGAACTTTGACCAAACCGACATGCCTGCCAACATGAAATATAATCCTGCTTTTCTGATTGGATTGCAAATGAATTTTGGCATCACAAAAAAAGATGCCCTGTTGCTAAATGTCAACGCTTCCAAACTTAATCTCACCGGAAATTTTACCATTATTGTTACCAATCCGCTGATAGGACCTCAGCCGCCTGGCAACGAGAACATAAAAACTTTTTCCATCACAGGCGGGGAGCAGCGCCTTATGTTCCAACTTGGTTATCGAAGAATTCTGGGCAACACAGAAGAATCTCTGCTAAACTTTTTTATTGAAGGAGGAGCAACAGTTAATATGACAAAGTTTCTCAGAAACCAGATTACGATAAATAATTTGCAGATTGACCTTGGCTATTATTATACTCAGCCCTACTTTCCTACTTACCACGCAAAATTTCTGAGCGGAATTGGCTTTGGCGCGTTCGCGGGTTTTGGATTAGACCTCAGGGCAAATCCAAAATGGACTTTGCAACTTCTTTACCATCCTGCCTACGAAAAAATAAATATTGGCGAAGAGCCGAAACTATCCCTGCAGCATGCGATAGGGTTAAGGGCTTTTTATAATCTGTGATGCAGCATTTCATTCACAGATTATTTTTTCTCTTCTGGCTTTTCTTCTTCATACTTTAATTCTCCCCCACCATTATTCATTTGTCCGATAATCCAACTTTGGCGCTTTCGAATATAATTGCTCGGACTTTTTGCAGAAAATTTTCTTGGATTAGGAAGCACTGCCGCGAGTAATGCTGCCTGCTGGCGCGTAAGTTTTTTTGCGGAGATGTGAAAGAATTGCTGTGAGGCGGCTTCAGCACCATAAATTCCATCGCCAAACTCAATCACATTAAGGTAAACCTGCATGGTGCGCTCCTTGCTCCAGAATGTTTCGATGAGAAAAGTAAAATAAACTTCAAATCCTTTTCTCAGCCAGTTCCTGCCTGATGTAAGGAAAACATTTTTTGCTGTTTGCTGGCTGATAGTGCTCGCTCCACGTTTTCTTTTGTGACCTTTATTGTGCTCCATTGCTTTTTCTATCGCGTCAAAATCAAATCCCCGGTGATTCAAAAAGTTCTGGTCTTCAGAGCAAACCACCGCCAGTTGCAGATGGGGAGAAATTTCATCAAGCGATACCCAGTCCTTTTTCAATTTTACATCACGCTTATCATCAAACATCTGCTCCACGCATCGAATCAGCATTAGCGGTGTAACAGGTACAGGAATCCAGCGGAATAAAATTATTGAAGCAATGCTGAGAATAAAAAACCATAAACATATTTTCAGGAAGATGCGCCAGAGTTTTTTAATGAGGTTTTTCATCAGGAAGAGATTACTTCTCCGTCAACTGACGGATCGCAATGACGAATTGTAATTAGTATTGGAAAGTCGGGCATTCGGCTGTGCGATATTGCCCCGGTTGATATCCGTTTCCATAATAAGGAGAAGGAGAAAGTCCAATCATTAGTTCCTGCGAGTTGGCAAAACCGATGCGGTATGGAGCGATGGTGTAATCGTAAGCAATTCCAATTACTAACTTATCATAACGAAATTGCACCACTCCTGCTATGGCATCCAAATGCCTGTACGATAAACCCACCGCGAAATATTTATTCAGGTGAGCAAGCATATTATAATCAAAAGACGGAAGCGTAGCAAATTGATATTTGAGATGAAGTGACTGCAGCACCAGTAAATGCGGGCGCGCCCACCACTTGCGTGTAACTGAAAAATAAAAATGGGGAGGAAGTTTTGCCGGAGAACCCACCATATTGCCTCCTTGTTTTACTCCGTATTTATACAATTCTTTTACGGATAAATCTAATGTCCAGGTATTATTATAAAATTTTATGCCGGGAATTAAATCAGGATACAGCCAGAGGTTTTTGCTGTTGAGAACAGGGTCATTTATATCTGTTATTCTGAAACTATACCTCCTTGCTCCTGCTGCAATGCCGAAAGCAATGTAGCCGTGTCTATATAAACGAAGATGATATGTATAGGAGCCATAAAAGTCATCCGTTTTGATAATTTCTCCCATCCTGTCTCCCTGCCAATATGCGCCCACTCCGTGAAATCCTTTTTTGAAACTTCTTTTTTTTCCTACAAGAGTATTTACATTGAAAAAAGAAGTAGTTGGCGGATTTGCAAAACCAACCCACTGCCTTCTGATTCCTGCAAGAACTTCAAATTTATTATTGGACATTCCGCAGGCGGCAGGATTTAATCCGTAATTGTTCAGCATGAACTGTGTGTACTGCGGAGTTTGCTGCGAGAATACAAGAGACAAGGGACAAGGGGCAAGGGGCAATAAGAAAAAAATAATTTTCAATTTATAATTCATAATCTATAATTTATCGAAGTATAGTTACACTTCCGCTCTTTGCTTGTTTTTGCTTATCGTCCTTATCCTGATAAAAGAAATAATAATACACCGCATCTGGAACAGGAATTCCGAAATAACTTTTTCCATCCCATAGTTCATACGTTCCTTTCTGTTCATGCACTCTTGTTCCCCATCGGTCAAATACAATTAAATGAATGTTGTCAAAATACTGTGCGTTTGCGATTTGCCATGTGTCATTATAACCGTCACCGTTCGGGGTAAAGTAAGAAGCAGGTATAACAGAACATTCGGTCATGCTCTCAGGATAAGAAAATGGCACAGGACCAACTTCATAAGATGCCGTTGAACTGCTTCCATCATTATCGGTTACAATTACGGAATAGGTTCCTGTAGTAAGTCCTGTGATATCTGGAGTAGTTTGTCCGTATGGAAGCCATTGATAGGTGTAAGGAGATGTTCCTCCAGAAACAGAAACAGATATACTGCCATTGCTTGAATTGGGACAAGTTGCATTTGTGACAGAAGGCGTGATAGTTAATTGAGCAAAGAGAGAAAAAGGAAAAATAAAAAAAGGAAAAAGCATAAAAAATGTAATTGGAAAAATTTGTTTTTTCATAGGTGTAATCTCTACTTGCAAAAAATATTACTGAGTTCTTCCGCTTTGATGCTTCCAATCTCAATCGCTTTTTTTAAATCGTCACAGGCAGATTGTTTTTCTTTGTTCATGTATTTCACAGTTGCCATGCCAATGTATGCCTCAATGTATTTTGGATTAAGTTTAATTACTTTTTTATAGTCATCAATCGCTTCGTAATAACTTCCGCTCACATCCTGCCAGTAAGCGCGGCTGTAATACGCCTCAATGTAATCAGGTTTTAATTTAATTGCCTGCGTCAAATCATCAATCGCATCACTGTAATCCGATATATATGCTTCAGCAATCGCGCGGTTGTAAAATGTTTTTGGATTGGATGAATTACGTTCAATGGCTTTGCTGAAATCTTTCACCGCTCCAATGTAATCTTCGCGTGATGCTTTTACAATTCCGCGGAAAGAATATGCTTCAGAATATTTCGGGTTAAGTTTTATCGCTTTGCTGAAATCCTCCGCTGCGCTTTTCAATTCACCGGATTTAAGATATGCAATTCCGCGCAGGCAATACGCGCTGTCAAAATCTACTTTAAGGGAAATTGCTTTAGAGCAATCGTCAATCATTCCCTTAAAATCGCTGGAAGACTCTTTTTGTTTTGCGGATTTAAGAAGAGAGGAAGGTGTGTCTTGGGAAAAGGAAATTAAAAAGGAAAAATTAAAAATTATAAATGAAAGAAATAATATTTTAAGAAAATGTTTCAAGATTATTTCAGAAGATTTTCCAAAGATGTTTCATAAATTTGTTTTGCTTCTTCTACTTTCAAAAATATTTCTTCATCCACTGTCATTTCATCTCCCATCACGGTGCCGAGCAAACTGAAATCAACATCACGCTCCATCATCTCATGCAGAAAACTGTCTTCATCCCCTGGACGAACGGTCACCACCACCCTGCTCTGCCCTTCACCAAAAAGAAAAACATCCGATCGAATGGATTCATCCGTACTTATATCAAAACCGATTGCTGAATATATTGAAGATTCAGCAAGCGTTACAAATAATCCGCCATCGGAAACATCGTGAGCGGACTGAATAAGATTTTTCTTTATCACTTCTTTCACCGCCTGCTGAACTTTGAATTCTTCCTCCAGATCAAAAAAAGGTGCCGGAGATAGTTTTACTTTATGATAGGAATAAAGATATTCCGAACAGGCAATATCATCACGCATTTCTCCTATAAGATAAATCAAATCGCCTTCCTGCTTAAAATCGAGTGTCATTTTATTTTTCTTTGCAAGAACTCCGAGCATGCCGATTACAGGCGTTGGGAAAACAGGTCCTTCATACGAAGATTGGTTATAGAAACTCACATTTCCTCCCGTAACAGGCGTGTTAAATTTTTTGCAAGCAGCACTCATTCCTTTTATCACACTTACAAACTGCCAATACACTTCGGGATTATATGGGTTGCCGAAGTTCAAACAGTTTGTAATCGCAAGCGGTTCTCCTCCGGAACAAACAATGTTTCTCGCGCATTCTGAAACCGCGATGGCAGCGCCAACTTCCGGGTCAGCATAAACATATCTTGAATTACAATCAACCTTCAGCGCAATTGCATTATCCGTTTCTTTCAGATTCACAATCGCAGCATCGCTTGGAGAATTGGTGCTTTGATTTACCGTACCTACCATCGAGTCATACTGATGATACACCCATCGTTTGGAGCAAATATTCGGATGAGAAAGTAAAAACTTTGCAACTTCATTCAACTCCTTTGGCTCTTTTATTTTTTCGACAGAGAATTTTTTTGCTTCAGAAAAATAGACGGGCTCTTTGTATTCCCGGGTATAAACAGGTGCACCTCCGCCCAGTACGAGCGATTCAGCAGGAACATCGGCAACCAATTCATCATTCAGAAAATATTCCAAACGTTTTGTGTCGGTGACTTCTCCAATTACAGCATAGGGAATATCCCATTTGTCGAGAATCTGTTCAACAATTTTTTCTTTTCCGCTTTTTGTAACCATCAGCATCCGCTCCTGTGATTCGCTGAGAAGGATTTCCCACGCAGCCATATTCTGCTGACGGAGTGGAACTTTATCTAAATAAATTTTCATTCCGTGCTCTCCTTTGGCAGACATTTCAGAAGTAGAGCAGGTAATTCCGGCAGCCCCCATGTCTTGCATGCCGATGAGCGCACCTGTTTTTGCAACTTCGAGCGATGCTTCTAAAAGAATTTTTTCCTGAAATGGGTCACCGACCTGCACTGATGGTAAATCATCCGCAGAATTTTCTGTAATGTCTTTTGAAGCAAAGGCAGCACCGTGAATCCCGTCCTTTCCGGTAGCAGAGCCAACAATGTAAATTTTATTTCCTGCTCCGTGGGATGTGGCAGAAACCGTTTCACCAACTTTAACAATTCCCGCACTCATCGCGTTCACGAGAGGATTTACATTGTAACATTCATCAAAATAAACTTCGCCTCCAACGGTAGGAATTCCAAAAGCATTTCCGTAATCACCGATTCCTTTCACCACGCCTTTCACGAGCCATTTTGTTTTTTCTGATTTCAAATCACCGAAGCGTAAAGAATTTAATTGTGCAATCGGACGCGCGCCCATCGTAAAAATATCGCGATTGATTCCTCCTACTCCTGTTGCTGCTCCTTGATAAGGTTCAATTGCTGAGGGATGATTGTGTGATTCGATTTTGAACGCGCAGGCAAGCCCATTGCCGATGTCAACGAGTCCGGCATTTTCTTCGCCTGCTTTCGCCAAAAGGTTTTTTCCTTCGCGCGGAAGTGTTTTGAGCCACTTGATGGAATTTTTATAGGAGCAGTGTTCGCTCCACATCACGGAATAAATGCTGAGTTCTGTGAAGTTGGGAGTTCGCCCAAGATTTTTTTTAATCTTTTCAAATTCTTCTTCAAGCAAACCAAGTTCTTTAGCGGCTTCAGTTGTTACTTCAATTTCTTTTTCTTTCACAAGTGTTGACATAAAAAAAGATTCAAAAATGAATGCCAAATATAAAATTTTAGGAAATAAAACTTCACACTAATTACTAACATATTATACTCTGATTCCTATCACAAGCACATCGTCCACTTGCTCTCGGATTCCTTTCCACTTCTCAATCGTTGCGTCAAGAAATTTTTCCTGTTCTGGCATGGTGAGGTTTGAATTTGCGAGGAGAAGTTCTTTAAAATTTTTGCTCATTAGTTTTTTTCCATTTGTCCCGCCAAACTGGTCGGCATAACCATCGGAAGAAATGTAAATCACATCTCCTTTTTTCAGATTCAAAATGTGGTTGGTAAATTTTTTGTCTTCGTTTGCATCAGCACCTCCAATGGGGAATTTATCAGATTTAATTTCCCTCAATGTTCCGTCTGAAACTAAATACATCGGACGGTGCGCGCCTGCAAACTCTACCTTGTCATTATCACTGAAACAGCAAAGCGCGATGTCCATTCCGTCTGGCGATTTCTTTTTTAGATCCTCTTGCTTTAGCACAGTGCGTACTCCTTTGTGAAGATGGTGCAAAATTTCTGCGGGGTGAATAATTCCTTTCCCCAGGACAATTTCATTCAATAGGTGATTTCCAATGATGCTCATGAACGCGCCTGGAACTCCATGGCCTGTACAATCCACAGCAGCGATAAATCTTTTTCCATTTTTCTCCGCGAACCAGTAAAAATCACCGCTTACAATATCGCGCGGTTTGAAATACACAAAGGCATCGGGAAATAATTTGTACTTAATTTCTTTTTCAGGAAAAACTGCTTCCTGAATGCGCTGCGCATAGTTGATGCTGTCGGTGATGTCTTTATTTTTCAGGTCAACCATTGTTTTCTGAATTGCTAATTCTTCATAGATTTTTTTCTTGGCTTTATACTCGCGCCAAATCATAAAAGCCATCACAAGAAAAATAATCATCCCGATAAGCGATGAAAATAAAAGCACGCGCTGAAGTTTTATGTCGGATGCTTGTTTTTCCAATTGAAGATTCTGCAAGTCAATTTGCTGTTCTTTTTTTTCTGATTCATAAAGCGATTGCATTTCGCTCACCTGCCGGATGCCTTCGGCAGAAATCAAACTGTCATTTAAATCACTGAATTTTTGAAAGTATTCAAATGCTTCCTTATAGTTTTTCATTCCTGCATACGTTTTTGCAAGAATATTATAAGCGCCTTTTTCCTGAGCCCTGTAATTCACCTCGCGGGAAAACCTGAGGGATTTTTCCGCATAATATAAAACTGAATCATAGTTTTTTTCACCTAAAAAAATATCTGCAAGAGTATTATATGTTTCAGCGATTCTGACTTTTTGATTCGACTCGGTAAAAACAGCCAGTGCCTTGTGAGCATATTGCTTTGCAAGAATCGAGTCGTGATTATTTGAATATGCGATAGCAAGATTTGCGTAGATGGTAGCAATGCTTTCTCTTTTACCGGTATTTTTCAGCATATCCAAAGCGCTGAGAAAAAACTGAAGCGACATTTTATGCTTTTTGGTGTTGCCGTAAAGTGCGCCCATGTCGCTGTAAAGAATGGCAGTGTGAATAGTGTCTTTAACTTCCCGATATAAATCAAGTGATTTCTGAAAAAAACTCAGCGCCTGCTCATAATTCTGCTGGCTATTGTACACCCAGCCAATATTACGGTAGCACGTAGCAATTCCATTTTTATTTCCCGACTCTTCATTTATTTTCAGTGCATTGAAATAATTTTCCAATGCGTGCTGATAATCGGCAAGCCACCAGTAAACATCTCCGATTTTGTTCAGACAATTGGAAATTTTTTTCTTGTCGCCAATTTCATTATATACTTTCAGGGCTTTATTCAACTGGATAACTGCATCTCCATAGCGAGAAGCATTCTCCGACAGATTTCCAAAAATAAAATAGGATTTCGCAATGCCATTTTTGAATGATAATCTCTGAGAAAGTTCCAGCGCCTCTTTGAGATAGGTTTCCGATTTTTTAGAATCCCTCTCGCTGAATTCATCTGCAAGTTCGAGCAATGTTGCCGCCCGCAAAGTATCCGCAGCAAGCAGTTTTAATTTTGATTCTAGAGAATCTATCCGAGTTTGCTGAGCAAAAAAACTTGAAATGCAGAAGAGGAAAAGCAAGAAAAAGAATAGAATGGATTTTTTAATAAGCATTTCGATATAAAATTCAAATATAAAAGTAATTAATTTGAAGCAGAATCATTTGATGAAATTGGAATAAATCTCATGCAATACCTTCTCCTCACTCTGCCAGCAGAATTCCTTTGAGGCAAGCAGACAATTTTCCTTCCATTTTCTTATTTTATCAGGGCTATTCAGCATGAAATTTATTTTCTCGGCAATATGTTTCGGGTTATGATTTTCAATCATTGCCCCTATTTCATACCTAGAGAATATTTTTTTTATCTCTAAAAGGTTTGAAGCAAGCACCGGGACACCCGCATGAACAAAATCAAAAATTTTGTTAGGCAAACTGAAACGATAATTTAAATTAGTGTCCTTATCAAGTGAAATGCCGATGTCGGCATACAATGTGTAATGCCATAATTCTTCAAAGGGAACTTTTTTTCGAAAAATAACTCTCTCTGTAACATTTAGTTTGTGCACTTTTGCTTTCACTTCTTTTATTATATCGCCATCGCCAACAATAAGCAAAATGGCATCATTCACATACTGCATTGCTCCTATTGCCTCAATCAATCCCCTGTCAACATTCACCGAACCCTGATAGAGAATTATTTTTTTGTCTTCCGGAAGTTGTAATTCCATTTTTGATTTCAGAATCCCGGTTTCTTTTTCAATCAATAATGGAAAATTTCTTACCACTTTTACTCCAACCCCATATTCATCGTTATATAAATTCGCAATGGAATCATTCACCGTGTAAACATATCTCAACTTTGGAAAAATCCATTGCTCAATTTTTTTCCAAATTCCTTTAGCAAAGCTTCGTCCTTCGAGTTCGGGAACACCCGTGAAATACTCATGGCTGTCGTGGACAAGTTTGGCAGATTTCATCTTCGCTGCAAGATAATTTGCAAGAAGTGTATCCAAATCATTTGCAACTAAAACATCCGCCCCGATAAAAAGGAGGTAAAAAAACAATCTCAGATTATACTCCGCATAAAACAAAGGTCCTTTTTCAAAAAGAAGAAACATTCTTTTTGTTTTATAAGGGCGATTGTCAAGGGGTAAACTTTTTCTTCTTAGTCGACCGACAAGAGTTACATCAAAATCAAGTTTGAGCAAAAACAAACAAACCTTATGAACTCGCTGCTCGGAAGTGAGGTCGTTAGTGACTGATAAAATAATTTTTCTGATTGCCATAATATAATTCCCTCTGCGAAAATAGTAATTACCTTTGTTTTATGCTCGGAATCATTCTTGCCATACTATATGCTACTGTTTTTATTTTCATCATCAGAAAACATTCCTTTTTTCATTCAGAAGAAATCTCGCGGAACGCATTCACGTTTGCATTTATTGTAAAAATAATTTTCGGATTTATTTTCTGGGCGGTCTATACATATTATCCTCCTTATCAAAATTTAGCAGACGCATTTTTATATTTTGATGACGGGAAGGTGCTGTACAGCGCTCTCTTCAATAATCCGCTTGACTACATAAAATTATTGCTCGGGTTTAGTGATGTTTCATTAAATCAGTATTTAGACCTGACAGGGTATTGGTCAAGAGAATTCAATCAGGGAATTTACAACGAGACAAAAACAGTTATTCGTTTCAACGCGTTGGTTTGTTTATTTTCTTTCGGACAGTATCATGTTCATACTGTATTCATGTGCTTTGTTTCTTTTATAGGACTTTCGGGGATTTACAAAACTTTTTTTCCTTTTCTTAAAAATAAAAAGAAAGAATTGTTTGTGGCGGTTTTTTTACTGCCCTCTGTTCTTTTCTGGGGCTCTGGCGTGCTGAAAGAGGGGTTGATATTATTCGGAGCAGGAATGCTTATTTACCATTGGTTTAAAATTTTAAATGAAGGGTTTTCTGTTTTTCGGTTGATACTAATTGTGTTTTTTATTGGCTTTCTTTCCATAACAAAAATTTATATGCTGCTGTTTTGTCTCCCTGCGCTTTTTGCTCACACTTGGATTATAAAATCAGGCACTCGGTTTTTATTGGTGAAATATTTAACCGTTATCATCATATATATTTCTGCAGGATTATCGCTGCCGAATTTTAATTTGCCGTTTATGCTGATGGAAAAACAAAGGCAGAATATTTACTTCTCAAGAGGAGGTTCTTACCTTGTAAATAAACAACAACAACGTTATATTTACATAAAATCAGAAACCAAAGAACGCATCATTTATCTGAAAGACAAACCTGGTTACTGCAAAATAAAACCTGGCGTGCCATATCTTAATTGGACGAGGGATAATTATCTTGACACAGGCATAGTAACGAGTTCTATAGACACAAATACCTACTGGATTTATTACAATCAAGAGCAGGCAGGAAGTAAAATTGACATACCGATTCTTTTCCCCAGCGTTTGGAGCATGCTGAAAATTTCTCCTGCTGCATTTTTCAATTCATTAGTTCGTCCACATATTTTTGAAGCAAAAAATCCCTTAATGCTTCTTTCTTCTATTGAAAATTCAGCCATTGCAATAATTATTTTCATTGCTATCTTTTTTTATTCTAAAAAATCTGAAAATCTTCATATTCTCTTTTTCTGCACAACTATTGTAATTTTTCTATTTATACTTGTCGGCATCACAAGCCCGATACTTGGCGCTGCTGTTCGTTACAAAATGCCCGCGCTGCCTTTCTTGTTTATAGCCATGCTTCTCATTCTCGACAAAGAAAAACTTCTCGGAAAATTTCCTTTTCTGAGCAGAATCCTCTCATAGAAATATTTCTACATTTGCTCCAACTTATTCTGAATGAATTTTTCCGACCTATTCCGAAAAAAATCTATTTCGCAAATCCTGAAAGAAGCGGAAAGCAGTTCTGGGGACTCTGAAAAAATTTCATTAGCGAAGCATCTAGGTGCCATTGACCTCACCGCTTTCGGAATTGCTGCCATTATCGGAGCAGGAATTTTTTCCACTATTGGTTCTGCAAGCGCAGATGGAGGTCCGGGCGTTGTGTTTCTTTTCATCTTCACCGCGCTTGCCTGCAGTTTTGCCGCATTCGCTTACGCTGAATTTGCTTCGATGGTTCCTGTTTCAGGAAGCGCGTATACTTATTCCTATGTCGCCTTCGGAGAACTCATCGCATGGATAATCGGCTGGGCGCTCATCATGGAATACGCGGTCGGAAACACTACCGTTGCCGTTTCGTGGTCAGATTATTTTACCGGGTTGATGGGCTCATTGCACATCGACTGGCTGGGAATTCCCAACGGTCTTCACATTCCAGAATGGGCAAGCATTGATTATGTTTCCGCATCGAATGGTTTTGAAGCAGCAACATCCGCTCTTGCCGAAGGAAAAATACTTTCAGATTTGGATACAGCATCACAAACGGTTTATCTCGCTTGGACAAACGCACCAACTATCGGTGGGTTTCATGTCATCGCAGATATTCCTGCTGTAGCAATAGTTATTCTGATTACCCGACTTGTCTTCATAGGAATAAAAGAAACACGCAACGCGAGCAACGCGATGGTCATCATTAAACTTTCTGTAGTGCTTCTTGTAATTGCTGTCGGAGTTTTTCATGTGGACGCTTCCAACTGGAATCCATTTTTGCCGAATGGCGTTGGCGGTGTGCTGAAAGGAGTTTCAGCCGTGTTCTTCGCTTACATCGGCTTTGACGCCATCTCCACCACCGCGGAAGAATGCGAAAATCCCGAGCGCGATTTACCAAAAGGAATCATGTGGGCAATTATTATTTGTACCATATTATATATAATCATAGCGCTTGTCCTCACGGGAATGATCAAGTACGACCAACTGCGCGTTGGCGATCCGCTCGCGTTTGTGTTTAACAAACTTGACATGAAATGGTTTTCGGGAGTGATTGCTGTGAGCGCGGTGGTTGCGATGACGGGCGTATTGCTTGTTTTCCAGATGGGTCAGCCGAGAATCTGGATGAGCATGAGCCGTGATGGATTGCTTCCAAAAAAGTTTTCAAAAATTCATTCTAAATACCGCACGCCTTCATTTGCAACCATTGTCACAGGATTTGCAGTGGCAATTCCCTGTTTGTTCGTGCCAAGCAGTATTGTACTTGACTTATGTTCGATGGGAACTTTGTTTGCGTTCGTACTTGTTTGTGCAGGAGTTTTGAAATTGCAGGATGCGCCTGACCGTCCAAAAGGAAAATTCCGAACACCCTACCTCAACGCGAAATTCATTATGCCTGCTTTTTTAATTCTCGCAGGAATCCTGCTATACCTTTACGGAAAAGATTGGCTGAATAATTTTCTCTCTTATGACGATTGGGATTCATTCAAAGATAAAATTCCAATGTGGCTATTCATCATTACTACTTTAACCATGACTATTTTATCTTTCATGAAAAATCTTTCGCTTATTCCGGTTCTCGGAATGATTTTCTGTTTTTATATGATGGCTCAGATTTCTCTTTCAAGTTGGTTAGGATTTTTCGCTTGGCTGGCTATAGGATTGGTGATTTATTTTTCGTTTGGAATGAAAAACAGCAAACTGAATAAAAGAGCGGTATGATTGCACTCATCACAGGCGTAACTTCAGGCATCGGCAAAGCATCAGCAGAAATTTTCGCTGAGAACGGATATGATTTGATTGTTACAGGAAGAAGAAAAGACAGACTAGGAAAACTTTCAGATGAACTGAAGAAAAAATTCAAAGTAAAAATTCTTTCACTGAACTTTGATGTGCGCGAAAGAAAAGAAGTTGAAAAAAATCTCTCCTCATTAAAAAAAGAATGGAAAAAAATTGATGTGCTGTTGAACAACGCTGGTCTCGCTTCAGGTCTTTCCTCTATACAGGAAGGAAACATTGACGACTGGGAAACAATGATTGACACCAACGTGAAAGGATTGTTGTATGTAACTCGTCAGATTGCCCCGCTGATGATTGCAAATAATAAAGGACATATCATTAATGTGGCATCGCTTGCCGGCAAGCAAACATATCCGAAAGGAAATGTTTATTGCGCAACTAAATTTGCTGTGGACGCGCTAAGCCAATCCATGCGCATTGATATGCTTGAACACGGAATTCGTGTAACGAACATAGCGCCAGGTTTAGTTGAAACGGAATTTTCACTCGTGAGATTTAAAGGAGACGCTGATCGAGCAAAGAAAACATATGAAAAATTTAACCCGCTCACCGCAGAAGACATTGCTGAAATAATTTACTGGACTGCTTCGCGCCCAGCACACGTGAACATTAATGATGTCGTTATTACTCCAACTGCACAGGCAAACGCATATCTTGTCCATAGAAAGAATTGATGTCAGTTCGAGCATAGTCGAGAACTTTTTATTTACATTTGCTACATGTATTTCGGAATAGAAAAAAAACCTTGTTGCAAGTACTGGCAGGATAATACATTCTTCTGAATTCTATTCCTTTTTTGTTTTCCAATCAGAATGTATTATTAAAATTTAATTTTTATGAAAAAGTTTTTTGTTGACACAGACATAAAAAAAGCCGAAACGCTTTCAGCAGAGTTCTACACTTCAAAAGAGTGCTACGACCTTTCAAAAGAAAAGATTTTTGCAAGCACCTGGCAGTTCATAGGAGATACAGAAAATGTAAAGGTTTCAGGACAGTTATTTCCAACCCATATACTCGAAGGATTTTTGGATGAACCTATTCTTCTTGCACGGGATAAAGATGATTCTATTCATTGCATTTCGAATGTCTGCACGCACAGGGGAAATTTGGTAGTCGAAGGCGCTTGCATAGAAAACACTTTGCGATGCCGTTATCACGGAAGAAGATTCAAACTGAACGGAAAATTCGAATCCATGCCTGAGTTTGAAGAAGTGAAAAACTTTCCGAGCGAAAAAGATGATTTGCCGAAAATTCCTTTCGGGCAATTTGATAAATTAATTTTTGCTTCCTTAAAACCAACTGTGAAACTGGATGACATCATTGGCGAAATGAAAAAGCGTGTGGGTTTTCTCCCGCTGAATGAATTCAAGCACGAGCCAATTCGATCGCGCGACTATCTCGTGAAGGCGCATTGGTCATTGTATTGCGAAAATTATCTCGAAGGATTTCACATTCCCTACATCCATCCCGGCTTGAGCGGAACGATTGATTATAATACTTACACGACAGAAATTTATAAATATTCCTCTCTGCAGTTAGCACTTGCAAAAGGAGCAGAAGAACATTTTACTCTTCCTGCCGGACATCCTGATTTCGGAAAAAAAGTTGCCGCGTATTATTATTGGCTCTTCCCGAACATGATGTTTAACTTTTATCCATGGGGGTTATCCATCAATGTTGTAAAGCCGCTCGCACCCGATTTAACCAAGGTCTCTTTCATTACCTATATATATGACAGCACAAAGATGGAACGCGGTGCGGGTGGAATTTTAGATAAAGTCGAGCGCGAAGATGAAGCGATTGTGGAACTCGTGCAGAAAGGAATTAAATCAAGAATGTATTCTGGCGGAAGATATTCTCCCAAACGAGAAACAGGAACTCACCATCTTCATCAATTGATTTGCGAATTCATGAATAAATGAAAAATATATTTTATCCCCTCATTGCGATTTTTCTTTTTGCCTGCGGAAATGAAAAGCAAAAAGAAAATGTTGACTTCATCGTTCACAATGCTCTTGTTTATACGGCTGATTCTTCTTTTTCTACCGCTGAATGTTTTGCTGTAAAAGATGGAAAAATAATTGCGGTAGGAACAAATGATTCCATCCTCACGAAATATGACGGAGAAAAATTAGACGCGCAAGGAAAAGCAGTTTATCCCGGCTTCATTGATGCACACTGCCATTTTTACGGATACGGATTAGGTTTGAAGAAAGTTGATTTGACAGGAACAAAATCTTTTGATGAAGTGATTCAGCGCGTTGTTGAATTTTCAAAAACAAATCATGGCGAGTGGATTCAAGGCAGGGGATGGGATCAGAATGACTGGGATGTAAAAGAGTTTCCCACAAAAGACAAACTGGATTCGCTTTTTCCAAACACACCTGTTTTCCTGAAAAGAGTGGATGGGCACGCTGCTTTAGTAAACAGCGATGCGTTACGCAGAGCAGGAATCACAAACGAAACAAAAATTGATGGGGGAAGCATTGAGCATTACAAAGATGGATTGTCAAAAAGAGGAGAATTGATTTCTACAAATAATCTTACAGGTGTGCTGGTGGATAATGCGGTTGATTTAGTAGCAAATAAAATTCCTACCTCCAGCAAACCCGAAGCAAGAGACGCATTGCTTGTCGCTCAGAAAAATTGTTTTGCAGTTGGTTTAACAACTGTGGATGATGCCGGTTTGGATAAGCAAACTGTGGATTTGATAGACGAAATGCAAAAGAATGGCGAACTGAAAATGCGCGTGTATGCCATGCTCACAGACAACAAAGAAAATCTTGATTACTATTTAGAACATGGAATTTACAAGACAGAAAGATTGAACGTGCGCTCATTTAAATTTTATGCCGATGGCGCGCTCGGCTCACGTGGAGCCTGCTTACTGCATCCTTACTCCGACAAACCTGAACAACAAGGATTTCTTCTGAGTAAGCACGGATATTATCTTGAGAATGCTCAGAAGCTCGCAGAGAAAGGTTTCCAGATGAACACACATTGCATAGGAGATTCTGCCGACAGATTTTTACTGGATACCTACGGATATGTTTTAAAAGGCGCGAATGATAAAAGATGGAGGATTGAACACGCACAAGTAATTAACCAAAATGATTTTGATAAATTCGAAAAATATTCCATCATTCCATCTATTCAGTCTACACATGCAACCTCCGATATGTATTGGGCAAAAGACAGATTAGGGAAAGAGCGCGTGAAATACGCTTACGCTTACAAAGATTTATTGAAATCTGCCGGCATGGTAGCACTTGGAACAGATTTTCCTGTAGAGAATATTAATCCCATGTACACGTTTTATGCTGCAGTGGCGAGAAAAGATTTAAAAGGATTTCCCGAAGGAGGATTTCAAATGGAAAATGCGTTGACAAGAGAAAAAACCTTGAAAGGCATGACCATCTGGGCTGCATACGCCAACTTTGAGGAAAATGAAAAAGGAAGCATCGAAAAAGGAAAGTTTGCTGATTTTGTAATATTGGATAAGGACATTATGAAAATAAATATTGATGACGTTCCGAATGTGAAAGTTGTGGCAACATATTTGAACGGTGAAAAGGTATATTCGATAAAATAAATACATCTATGAAAAAAATATTCTTCATTCTCGCATCTTCTGCCCTTCTGTTCGCTTTCAGCAAACCCGGTGAAGATTATCCATTCTCAAAATGGGATGCCGCTACACTTGAAAAAGCAAACACAGCAAAAGATGAAGCAGTTTATACTGCTGAAGAAAAGAAAGTGATTTACTATATGAATCTTGCACGCCTGAAGCCGGACCTTTTTGCCAAAACCTATTTTCAGAAATATATGGATTCAACCAAAACAAAATTTACTTCTTTTTCCAACTCCCTAAAGAATGATTTGCAGGTAAAATACAAGCCAATGGAAATTCTAACCGTGAAACAAGACCTCACAGAAGAAGCAGTTGACCACGCGAAAGATACCGGTAAAAAAGGCAATCTCGGACATTTTAGTTCTGACGGAAAAAGTTATGACTTCCGCATGAAAAAATTTAAAGAAGTTTACTCGGCCACTGCCGAAACCTGCGATTACGGAAATAATGATGCGTTGTCAATTGTCATTCATTTATTAATTGATGAAGGGCAAGGAACGATTGCGCACCGAAAAACAATCATGGAAAAAAAGTATGCATTTACAGGTGCTTCCATCCAGCCGCATAAAAAAGAAAAATGGACCTGTGTAATTGAGTTTGCGAACACTAAGTAGCCCTTTCTACAAAGTACATTTCAATTTCTCCTTTGTTTTTGGCGGGAATTTTTCCTCTGAATTCACATTTGAATTTGTGTTTGATTAATTCATGTGTGACGCCAGAAATGTTGATTTTATTTGGCTCTCCTGACGACTCCATTCTGCTTGCTGTGTTTACAGTATCGCCCCAAATGTCATAAGCAAATTTTTTGTCGCCTACTACTCCGGCAGTGACAGCACCTGTGTGAATTCCTATTCTTAAATTCCATTTATTATTTTGTGCTGTCATCCAGTTTTGAATTTCTATGGCTGCCTGAATAATATATTCTGCATGATTTGAATTTGGAGTAGGAAGTCCGCTCGCGCACATGTAAGCATCTCCGATAGTTTTTATTTTTTCGATGTTGTATCTGGAGATAATTTCATCAAACTTTTTGAAAAGAAAATCCAATTCACTTACAAGTTCCTCTGCCGAAAGTTTTTCAGCAATTGATGTAAATCCCTTAAAGTCGGTGAACATTACGGTAACGCTTTCATAATGCCTGGCTGTTGCCTTCCCGTTTCTTTTTAATTCTTTGGCGGTTTCAGCGGGTAAAATATTCAGCAGAAGTTTTTCTGATTTTCTTCTTTCCCGGAAAATAAATATTGATAGTATCAGCACAACCAGCAATCCTCCTGCCACAGACCAAATGATTATTTTCTGACGATTCAATTGCGCATCCTGAAGTTCTTTGTCTTTATTCAATAAAGTTATCTGCTGTTCTTTCTTTTCCGTTTCGTATTTGGTTTGCATTTCGGTAATCTGCCTCGAACTTGCTTCATTAAAGATTGAATCTTTAACCTCAGAATAAAGTTTATGATACTTGTAGGCATTATCATATTCTTTTGTCTCGTCATATATTTGGGACAAAGCTTTATATGCGGGCATAATAAAATCCTTTGCACCTAATTCTTTTGATATATCAATTCCTTTTTGAAGATAAATAATAGCATTGTGGTAATCTTCTTTTCTGGTGTATATCTCTCCTATAGTTATATAGCTTGCCGCCACTCCTTTCTTATCTCCAATCTCATTTCTTACATCTGCTGAGATAAAAAGATTTTCAAGTGCTTTGCTGAAATTTTCCTGTTCGGCATATATATTCCCGATGTTATGAGTTGATTGCGCAATGCCTCCTTTATCGCCAATCTCCTCTTGTATCTTAAGAGCGGCTGAAAGATTTTCAAGCGACTTGTCATAATCCTTCAGAGCGAAATAAACGATGCCGATATTGCTGTATGTCACAGCAATTCTAAATTTATCTCCTGTTTTCTGAAATGTTTTCAGCGCAGAAAAATAATTCTCCAGTGCTTTATTGTGATTGCCCTGTTCTTTATATATCAATCCGATATTTACAAAAGAGGTCGCAACACCCATCATGTCGCCAATTGTCTCTCGGATTTTTAATGCAGAGAAATGATTTTCGAGTGCTTTGTCATAATTACCCTTATTCCAATCAATCAGTCCCCTGTTATTATATGCCTGAGCAATTCCTTTTTGAAAATTAATTTTTTGAGCAAGTTTTAATTCAGATTCTGCGTAATATAAAGCCGAATCATAATTACCAGTAAAATAATATTGCCGAAACAGCAAATGATGGTGAATTGCCTGAGTTGTATCTTCTTTATCCTTTTTAAGCAACATTAGCAAACTATCCTTTTGTCTTTCCTGCGCTATGCAATGAACAGAATAGGAAAAAAAGAAAATATAAAGAAGATAAATTTCGACTCTAAATTTCATTCCGTAAACTTACTAATGTTATTCGTATTTTTATGAAATGAATTTTTTGAAGTTTCTTCTATTCCCCGTTGCACTGTTTTACGGCACGGTGATTTTCTTTCGCAACCTGCTGTACGACATCGGCATTCTTCCTGTTAAGGAATTTGAAACAGGAGTTATCGTGATTGGAAATCTTTCCGTTGGCGGAACAGGAAAATCTCCCATGATAGAATATTTGATTCGCCTGTTGAAAGACAATTTTCCACTTGCAACACTAAGCAGAGGATACAAACGCTATACAACAGGATTTATCATAGCGGATAATAATTCCACTTCTTTTCAAATCGGTGATGAACCCTTGCAGTTCAAAAAGAAATTTCCTGATGTAATTGTTTCGGTGGATGAAAACCGGAAGCGTGGAATAAAAAATATTCTCTCTCAATTTCCTGAACTGAAGGTTATTCTGCTCGATGATGCTTTCCAGCACCGCAGAGTAAAACCCGGATTAAGTATTTTACTCAGCGATTACGGTAAAATGTTTTACGATGATTTTCTTCTGCCTGTGGGCTCACTGCGTGAATGGCGTTCAGCAAAAAAGAGAGCGGACATCCTCATCGCCACGAAATGCCCTGATAATTTATCTCCCGTTGAAAAAAGGATTGTCCTGAAAAAAATAAATCCAGAACCGCATCAGCATGTTTTGTTTTCGCATATCAAGTATGGAAATCCTGTTGCATTATTTGCCTCATCCCCTGCCCTTCTCCTTAAGGAGAAGGGAGTTGCTCTTCTTCTCACGGGCATTTCAAATCCAAAGCCGCTGGAAGATTATTTAGAAAAAAAGGTCGGCTCAATAATACCTATCCATTACCCTGACCATCACGAATACACAATTGTAGAAGTAAATAATCTTGCGGAAAAATTTAACAGCATCCCTTCTGAAAATAAAATCATCATCACTACAGAAAAAGACGCCATGCGATTAGATAAGCCGGGGCTCGTGGAAATTCTTGGCAAACTTCCTGTGTTTTATATCCCAATTGAAATTATATTTGATGAAAAAGAAAAAAAAGAATTCAATCAACTCATAACTGACTATGTCGTTAGAACAAATCAAAAGCACAGCAGAGTACATTAAGAAACAAATCTCATTTACACCTGAAGTCGGAATCATTCTCGGAACAGGACTGGGAGGATTGGTGAAAGAGATAGAAATCCTGCATTCGCTTCCTTACGAAAAAATTCCGGGCATGCCTGTTTCAACGGTGGAAGGACATTCGGGAAAAATGATTTTCGGAAATCTCGGAGGGAAAAAAGTAATTGCCATGCAGGGACGGTTTCATTATTATGAAGGGTATTCAATGCAGCAGGTTATTTTTCCTGTGCGTGTGATGAAATATCTCGGCATAAAAAATCTTTTTGTGAGCAATGCCAGCGGAGGAGTGAATCCTGATTTTGAAATTGGTGATTTGATGATTATCACCGACCATATCTGCCTCATGCCTAATCCCCTCATCGGAAAAAATGAAAAAGAATTAGGCGTTCGCTTCCCCGATATGAGCGAAGCATACGACAAAAAATTAATCGCGAAAGCAAAAGAGATTGCGAAGAAAAATAATATCAAGGTGCAGCAAGGAGTGTATGTAGGATTAACAGGATCAACTCTTGAAACTCCTGCCGAATACAAATACATGTGCATCATCGGAGGAGATGCCGTGGGCATGAGCACCGTGCCCGAAGTAATTGCCGCGCATCATATGAACATTCCTTGCTTTGCTATGAGTATCATCACCGATGTGGGCGTGGAAGGAAGGATTGTAAAAACCACCCACGAAGATGTGCAACGTGCTGCGGAAATAGCCCAGCCGCTGATGACGCTAATCATGAAAGAATTAGTAAAAAAGTTGTGAGTTATATTGAAAATCGTACATTCGAATCCTAAAAAAAGCATCATGAAAAAATATTTAATCCATTCTATTTGCATTCTGCAATTTGCATTCTGCAATCTGCAATCTTTTGCCCAATTCTCTTCCCAAAACATCACCTTGCTTTCACAGTGGGATAATCCAGCAACTATTTCTGAACCTTATTATGACATCCGCTACAACAGCGTGTGGGGCTGGGTGGATACTCAGGACAATAAAGAATATGCCATCATTGGTTCTACAGACGGAACTTATTTTATTGATGTAACTATTCCAACCGCTCCTGTGGTTCGTGATTATGTTGCAGGAAGAAGAGATTCCTGCATCTGGCGCGAATACAAAACTTATCAGACCTATCTTTATGCAGTAAGTGACGATGGCGCGCCAAATAGTTTGCAGATTATTAACATGAGTTATCTTCCCGATTCAGTGCATGTGGAATATGACCTGAATACTTTAGTCAGCCGCTCACATTCCATCTTCATTGATGAAGCAAATGCCAACATGTATCTGAACAGCGTATATCTCCCGGCAAACGGTGGTCATTCCAATATGGCTGTATTTTCTCTGGCAAATCCTATCAGCCCCGTTTTGTTGAGAAGATTGGAGCAGGATTATCCATCTAACGATAATGTGCATGACAGTTATGTAAGAAATGATACCTGCTATGCCTCTTCTTCTTATGGTGGATTAATTATTTACAAGTTAAATCCGAGTAACACGCTTACTGAAATTGGCTCTTTAAGTAATTATGAACCGGGGGGTGCATACAATCATAACAGCGCGCTCACGGCTGATAGCAAAACTCTCATCTTTGCCGATGAAGTGCCTGTAAATCTCACAGTGAAATCTGTAGATGTTTCCAACTTCTCCAATCTTACCATCGTAGATAACTTCCGCTCAACTCCAACAACCACTGCTACTCCTCATAATGTTTTCATCCCGAACGGAAGCAACACGCGCTCGGTGATTGCATATTATCAGGATGGAGTTCAGATTTTTGACATCTCCAATCCTTCCAATGTTACGCGAACAGGATTTTTTGATACTGCCCCGAGCGACTGTCCGACTTGTCCGAATCCAAATTATTCAGGATGCTGGGGAGTGTATGTAGATCTACCGAGCGGAATTATTCTCGCCAGTGATATGCAGGATGGTTTGTTCGTGCTTGACGCAAGCGCTGCCATGGTGGGTGTTGAACCTATAGTACCAACTGACATTGCAGTAGATGTGTATCCTAATCCTTTCACGAACGATTTCCAGATAAATCTTTCACTTGTTACCGCAGAAAAAATTTCTTATGAACTTTCTGATGTGTTGGGAAAAACAATTCTAAAAAAAGACATAAATGTTTCTGCTGGAAATACAATATTATTTATTGACGGAAAATCACTCAGCGCTGGCGCTTACATGCTCAGCGTGAAGGGTGAAGATGTTTCTCTCACAAAAAAATTAATTAAAACAAAGTAACGGAAGGGTGAAAGAAGGGAAGAATGGATAAACCCCCAGTATTCCAACATTCCAATTTTCAAAACTATGAGAACAAAATTTTTATTTTTTATCCTGGCAATCACGATTGTATTTTCTTTCGCAGCAAAAAACTTTTCTCCTGAAAACAATCCATCTACTGCCCCACGACTGATTGAAAAAGTTATTAAAAAACCAGGCGAACTCATTATTCCCTATGAAAAATGGCAATTGTCAAATGGAATGACCATTGTAATTCATGAAGACCACTCCGACCCTATTCTTTATTTTGACGTAACCTATCACGTAGGCTCTAATCGCGAACAGGTTGGGCGTTCCGGCTTCGCGCATTTCTTTGAGCACATGATGTTTCAAGGTTCAGAACACGTAAAAGATGAAGAACATTTCAAAACAGTTTCTGAAGCAGGCGGAACGCTGAACGGCTCTACCAACTTTGACCGTACAAATTATTTTGAAACGGTGCCTTCTAATTATCTCGAAAGAATGTTCTGGCTCGAATCAGACAGGATGGGATTTCTTCTCGATTCAGTTACACAGATAAAGTTTGAAGTGCAGCGCGCCACAGTGAAAAACGAGCGCGGACAGAATTACGACAACCGTCCTTACGGATTGGCTTTTGAAAAAACGCTTGAAGCGATTTTTCCTTACGGACATCCGTATTCATGGAGCACCATCGGATATATTGAAGATTTAAATAGAGTAGATGTAGGAGATTTGAAAAGATTTTTTCTGCGCTGGTACGGACCAAACAATGCTACGCTCACTGTTGCAGGCGATGTAAATCCTGCTGACGTGGTGAAGTTCGCTGAAAAATATTTTGGCTCTATTCCGAGAGGACCTGAAGTAAAAAACATAGAGAAAAAAGTTGCTGTGCTTGATAAAGACAGGTATATTTCTTATGAAGACAACATCCGTTTCCCCATGCTGATGGTTACTTTCCCTACCGTCCCCGCTTATGACAAAGATGAAGCAGCAATAGATGCGCTTGCTTCCATCCTCGCGGAGGATAAAAATTCCATCTTCTACCAGAACTTTGTGAAGAAACAAATGGCGTATGATGCAAGCGTAAGAAATTATTCTCCTGAAGTGGCGGGAATGTTTTTTATACAGGTGCGCTCGCTTCCAGACAAAGCAAAAACCACAAATCCGAAAGAGCCGTTTTATAATTCACTTGCTGAAACAGAAACCCTCATGAAATCTTCACTGGATGAATTTGAAAAGCGCGGTGTCACGGATGAGGATTTAAAAAAGTTCAAAGCAAATTATGAATCGCGCACCATCCAATCGCTCAGCAGCGTGAGAGGAAAAGGAGCGCAGTTGGCACATTACCAAACCTTGACGGGCAATGCCAACCAAATTAAGAAAGATATGGAACGCTATATGAAAATCACAAAAGAAGATGTGATGCGCGTGTACAATCAATATGTAAAAGGCAAGCCGGCAGTTTATCTCAGCATTGTTCCGAAAGGAAAATCAGACATCATTGCCAAGCCAAATAATTTTGAACCACCGAAAAAAAATCCTGAAGACGGAAAAGAAAGCGTTGAATATAAAAACCTGACATACAACAAAGCGAAAGATAATCTCGACAGAAGTAAAAAACCGGGTTCTGGTCCTAATCCTGTTATCAAAGTTCCGGACCTGTGGACAGAAAATTTTTCGAACGGATTGAAAGCGATTGGCATGAAGAGCGATGAAATCCCTAACGTGAACATTACTATCTCTATGGAAATCGGCCACCGCGCAGATGAACTTAGTAAAGCAGGTTTATCGATCCTGACAGCAACACTGATGAATGAATCCACAAAACTTCACACAGCAGAACAAATCAGCGATATGTTAAGCATGCTTGGAAGTACTGTAGATGTGGATGCCGATGACGAGGAAATTACAATGAGTATTTCTTCACTTGCTAAAAATCTTGATGCCACTTTGAAAATTGCTGATGAAATGCTCTTCCAGCCAAAATTTGATAAAGAGGATTTTGACCGATTGAAAGAAGAGCAGATAAATACCATCAACAATCAGGCAACACAGCCCGTAGTGATTGCAAATAATGTTTACCGAAAACTCCTATATGGCAAGGGACATATCATGTCCACTCCCGTTGTTGGAACAAAAGAATCAGTTGCAGCACTCACCCTGGATGATGTAAAAAATTACTATGCGAATAATTTTTCTCCTTCCATTGCGAAAGTAGTGGTTGCTGGAGATGTAAGCAAAGAATCTGTTCTCCCTAAACTCGCTTTCTTAAAATCCTGGCAGGTGAAAGAAGTGAAGAAAACAGAACAACCGCAAACTCCAGCGATTGACAAAACCAGAATTTATTTTGTAAATAAAGACAAAGCACCTCAATCGGAAGTCCGTATAGGATATATTGCTTTGCCCTATGATGCGGTGGGAGAATTTTATCGCACCACTTTAGTGAATTTTGTTTTGGGCGGAGCGTTCAACAGCCGCATCAATATTAATCTCCGCGAAACAAAAGGATGGACATACGGAGCGCGTTCATTTTATTCAGGCACAAAATACCCGGGACCTTTCACCGCAAGTGGAGGAATTAAAGGTGATGCTACTGACAGTTCCATTGTTGAGTTCATGAAAGAAATAAAAATGTATGCGGATGCAGGAATTAAGGATGATGAACTTGCTTTCACAAAAAGTTCCATCGGACAGCAAGATGCGCTCAATTATGAAACCAACAGGCAGAAAGCAGGATTTGTAAAACGCATTCTGGATTACAATCTCACTAAAGATTTTGTGGATAAGCAACAGATGATTCTGAAAAACATTTCCAAAGTGGAGATTGACGCCATCGCGAAAAAGAATTTACCCTATAACAATATGGTAATTGTAGTTGTTGGCGACCGCGCAAAACTTTTTGACCGCATAAAAACGCTCGGCTACGAAGTAGTGGAACTGGATGCGGAGGGGAATCAATTGTAGTATTCCGTCATTGCAATCCGTCAACTGACGGATCGCAATGACGACAGTTACCTTTTCTTTTTAAAAAATTCCTTCATCAACTCCCCGCATTCTTCTGCAAGAATTCCAGAAACAATTTTTGTCCTTGGATGAATTATTTTGTGACTCAGAATACTGTATCCTCTCTTTTCATCCTTCGCACCGTAAACAATTTTTCCAAGTTGCGTCCAGAAACTTGCTCCAGCGCACATCGGGCAAGGTTCAATAGTTACATAGAGCGTACATTCTTTCAGATATTTTCCTCCTAGAAAAGAAGAAGCCATTGTGAATGCTTGCATTTCGGAATGAGCCGTTGAATCAGTTAATCGTTCAGAAAGATTATGTGCCCGCGCAATTATTTTTCCTTCACATACAATCACAGCACCTACCGGAACTTCATCCAATTCAAATGCCTTGCGCGCTTCTTTCAACGCTTCCTGCATGAAATATGTGTCGTCCTTTTCCATTTGTGTAACGAATGTACGAATTGTCGCATTTGTCATTCTGAGCAAAGCGAAGAATCTATATTTTTGAAGTGATGGAAAACATTACCTGGTCATGTAAACACTTCAAAAATTTAACCAACGAAGAACTCTATGAGATTTTTCATCTTCGCTTATCCGTTTTTGTAGTCGAGCAAAACTGTCCTTATCAGGATGCGGACGGAAAAGATTTGAAATGTTTTCATTTGTGGGGAGAGCAAAAAGGAAAAATGATTGCCTATGCGAGAATTGTTCCTGCAAATGTTTCCTATAAAGAACCATCCATTGGCAGAGTGGTTTCATCCACAGAAGCAAGAAAAATTGGAGCAGGAAAAATCCTGATGGAGAAATCAATGGAGTTCATCAAAAAAGAATTTGGAAATGTGTCTGTACGAATCGGAGCGCAGGCATACCTTCAGAAATTCTATGAAGGATTTGGATTTATCCGCGAAGGAGATGAATACGATGAGGACGGGATTCCTCATATCATTATGCTGTATACTCCTTAGCGATTTGTCATTCTGAGCGAAGCGAAGAATCTATTATCTTCGTCTCTCAATTTTAATTTATGTTACGCTCAAACACCTGCGGTGAACTCACGATAAAAGATGTAAGCAAAACTGTTGCGCTTTGCGGATGGCTTGCCCGTTCACGTGATTTGGGCGGAATGACTTTTATTGATCTGCGCGACCGATATGGAATCACTCAGTTGGTTTTTAATATGGAAACCAACAAAGAATTATGCGAGCAGGCAAGAAAACTCGGACGCGAATTTGTTTTGAAGGCAACCGGAAAAGTCACAGAGCGTTCCAGCAAGAATCTGAAAATGCCTACAGGAGAAATTGAAATCATCGTAGATAAACTGGAAGTGCTGAATGAATCCAAAACTCCTCCATTCACGATTGAAGACGATACGGACGGTGGCGATGAACTCAGACTAAAGTACCGCTATCTGGATTTAAGAAGAACTCCTGTAAAAAATAATTTGCTTCAGCGCCATAAAGTTGCACAAGCAGTGCGCGAATATTTTGACACGAATGGTTTTGCGGATATTGAAACTCCTTTCCTTATTAAATCTACTCCCGAAGGCGCACGGGATTTTGTGGTGCCTTCACGAATGAATCAGGGAGAGTTTTATGCGCTCCCACAATCACCGCAAACCTTCAAGCAACTTTTGATGGTTTCGGGTTTCGACAGATATTATCAGATAGTGCGCTGTTTCCGAGATGAGGATTTGCGTGCTGACCGTCAGCCCGAGTTCACGCAAATTGACTGCGAGATGAGTTTCGTTGAGCAGGAAGATGTTGTGCAAATGTTTGAAGGAATGGTAAAACATGTTTTCAAAAAAGTGCGCGGACTTGAACTTCCGAAGTTTTCCAGAATGACTTATGCTGACGCGATGAAACAGTATGGCGTTGATAAGCCTGACACTCGTTTCGAAATGAAGATTGTTGAACTGAATGCTGTTGCGAAAGGAAAAAACTTCAAAGTATATGATGACGCAGAACTCATAGGAGGAATTTGTGCAAAGGGTTGTGCCGAATACACCCGCAAACAATTAGATGAACTCACCGAATGGGTAAAACGTCCGCAGATTGGCGCGGGAGGGTTGGGTTACATCAAATACAATTCTGACGGAACATTAAAATCTTCCTTTGATAAATTCTTTGACGAAGCATCTCTGAAAAAAATTGCAGAGAAGTTTTCTGCAAAAGCAGGGGATTTGATTTTAATTCTCGCAGGCGCAGAAGCAAAAACAAGAAAAGCGCTCGGAGAACTTCGTTTAGAAATGGGAAATAAATTGGGATTGAGAGATAAAAATAAATTTGAATGCCTCTGGGTGGTTGACTTCCCTCTTTTAGAATGGAACGAAGAAGAACAGCGCTGGTTCGCTATGCACCATCCGTTTACATCACCCAAGAAAGAGGATTTTGATTTATTTAATTCCCTCCCCTTCGGGGAGGGCAAGGGTGGGGCTTCTCCGAAAGCAAACGCCTACGATATTGTTGTAAATGGAGTTGAACTCGGTGGCGGTTCCATCCGAATACACGACAGAAAATTGCAAGAGCAAATGTTCAAAGTGCTGGGCTTGACAAAAGAAGAAACCGAACGCAAATTCAGTTTTATCCTAAACGCTTTTGAATATGGTGCGCCTCCGCACGGAGGAATCGCTTTCGGCTTTGACCGCCTCTGCTCTATGGTCATCAACAATGAAGATTACATCCGCGATTACATTGCCTTCCCGAAAAATAATTCAGGACGGGATATTATGTTAGACTCTCCTTCTGATATTGACGCGCGGTTGAAAAAAGAGTTGGGATTGAAGTAGAAAATCTCTTGCCTTACACAATATCTTTTGTAAATTCGTGTTGTCATCGGCTGTTACTCTTGTGAATTGTAAATTATAAACTTTTGACTTAATTTTATGTGTGGAATAGTCGGCTACATTGGAAGTAAAGAAGCATACCCCGTCCTTATTAAAGGGTTGCACCGCCTTGAGTACAGAGGATACGACAGCGCAGGAGTTGCCATTCTCAACAAGGAACTTCATGTATACAAATGCAAAGGCAAAGTTGCGGATCTTGAAAAACATATAGCGAAAAAAGATACGCACGGAAATATTGGCATCGGGCACACGCGCTGGGCAACGCACGGAGCACCCAATGATGTGAACGCGCACCCGCATTTTTCACAGACGAAAAAATTAGTCATCATTCACAACGGCATTATTGAAAATTATGCTCCGCTGAAAAAAGAACTGCAGAAGCGCGGACATAAATTCCAGAGCGATACCGATACGGAAGTCCTCATTCACCTCATCGAAGATATTTATGTGAACGAATCCGTTGACCTTGCGGAAGCAGTAAGACAAGCGCTGAATCAAGTCATCGGTGCGTACGCGATTGTAGTTCTCTCGAAAGATAATCCCGATGAACTCATCGCAGCAAAAAAATCCAGTCCGCTCGTGATTGGAATCGGCAAAGGAGAATATTTTATTGCTTCGGATGCAACTCCGATTGTCGAGTACACAAAAAATGTTGTCTATCTCGAAGACGAACACATTGCTGTTATTCCCCGCAAAGGAAAACTGCAGATCAAAACCATCCGCAACAAAGTAAAAACTCCCTACATACAAACGCTCGAACTGAAATTAGAAGCGCTCGAGAAAGGCGGTTACCCGCATTTTATGCTCAAGGAAATTTACGAACAACCCCGCTCCATCCGCGACAGCATGCGCGGAAGATTATCAGCAAAAGATGGAAAAGTAATTCTTGGCGGAATAAAGGACTACGAGCAGAAGATGATAAACGCCAAGCGCATAATTTTTGTCGCCTGCGGAACTTCCTGGCACGCAGGATTAGTTGGAGAATATTTATTTGAAGACCTCGCGCGCATTCCCGTGGAAGTGGAATACGCTTCCGAATTCCGCTATAGAAATCCAATCATTGGCGAAGATGATGTCGTGATTGCCATTTCCCAGTCAGGCGAAACTGCCGACACGTTCGCTGCCATCGAACTCGCGAAATCAAAAGGAGCAACCATTATCGGAATCTGCAATGTTGTAGGTTCAACAATTCCGCGCACCACGCACGCAGGTTCATACACGCACGCGGGTCCTGAAATCGGAGTCGCATCAACAAAAGCATTCACCGCACAAATCACTGTTCTTACATTGATGGCGCTTCGCATCGCGAGAAAGAAAGGAACAATTTCCGAATCAAGATACTATGAACTCATCAACGAACTCAACGTAATCCCGGAAAAAGTGGAGAAGATGCTGAAGAAAAATGACGAAGTAAAAAAACTCGCAAAGATTTTCAAAGACGTAAAAAACTTTCTCTACCTCGGGCGCGGATACACTTTTCCTGTTGCGCTCGAAGGCGCGCTCAAGTTGAAAGAAATTTCTTACATACACGCAGAAGGTTATCCTGCCGCTGAAATGAAGCACGGACCCATCGCGCTCATAGACGAAAACATGCCCGTGGTGGTCATTGCCACCAAGGGCGCGTGGTACGAAAAAGTAGCGAGCAACATTCAGGAAGTGAAAGCGCGCAAAGGAAAAATCATCGCCATCGTCACCGAGCGCGACAAAAACGTAAAACAGTTTGCCGATTACGTCATCGAAATTCCCGAGACAGATGAAATCCTCGTCCCCCTCATTTCCGTCATACCGCTCCAACTCCTTGCCTACCACATTGCCGTCATGCGCGGTTGCAACGTTGACCAGCCCCGCAATTTAGCAAAGAGCGTTACCGTAGAATAATTTTGGGCGTGCCCCTTCGGGTCGCGCTTTACGTTTCAATCTTTGCGAAGCGCAAAGGATTTCCACTGCAATCGCTCACGCGTACAGCCAATAATTTTTCCTTCGTAAATTCGCATTATCGGCTGTACCTCCTAATGTTCAAAGAGTTGTGGAGGATTTAAGGTAGGAGAAGTAACAAATAGGTAACACTTTCTGCATAATCAGACCTGATTTGTTACTCGCTGGAGTTTTAGGTTTCTTTCGGGAGAGTTCTGTTTTCTCCTATGAGAAAACCCGGCAACATTTCAAAGGAACATAATGCAAATATAAATACTTTTCTGAAATATCGAGCTTAAAATACAAGACAAAATTATTTCCTCTTTTCCATTTTCAATCCTCTTTCATGTAAAAAGTCGTAAACATCAATGCACTTTACTTCATTCTTTTGGGAGACAGCCGGAATTCTATTTGACTTCGTCTTAGCGTTATCCTAAAATAGCAGAAGGATAACCTCTCTTTAAGATGAGTTATCCTTCTGCTAAACTTTACAAAAATACTATTTTATGACAACAATTTTCCCTTGTTCAATAGTTTTATTATCTGAAGTAAGGCGGTACATATAAATTCCCTCTGTTAAATTAGTTTCTGAAATGGAAAGGGAATTTGCTCCTCCTGATTGCAGGGGATAATCTGCCACTTTTACTCCAATCAAATTATAGATTTCAAATTTACCTATTTGATTTTCCGGAATGGAATAGTTGACGGTCATTTCCCCGCTATTAGGATTAGGATAAACAGAAATTGCAGAGGGGATAATCATTGTTATGGGTGGTGGCTGCATAGTCCTCAACGCAGTCGGACATGGATTAGAGGCGGGATCGAATTCCCAAAAATCATTTTTGGGAGAACCGTCATACCCCGTTCCCAGATACCCTTTCGAACCAATGGAAAAACCACTAGTTAAATTTCTAGCTCCTCCTCCAAAGTCCGCTTTCTGAACCCATGTGTCAGTTGCCTGATCCCATTCCCAGAAGTCGGAGTAATAGGGACCACTTGGATAAATGCCGCCTGTACCCATGTATCCTTTTGTTCCAATAGAGAAGCCAGCAGCCCACTGTCTTCCCGTGGCGGGTATATCAGCTTTCTGTGTCCATGAATCTATTTGCGGATCGTATTCCCAAAAATCATTGAAGAAGGTTGATAGAACGGAACCCGATCCACCTCCTCCCAATCCAATATATCCTTTTGATCCGATAGAAAATCCTACTGCTCCTTGTCTTCCCGGACCCGGGAAGTTTGCCTTTTGTGTCCAGATATCCGATTGCGGATCATATTCCCAAACATCCTGATGAAAATAAATAGGTGGAGTAGTAATGTTCCATCCGGTACATATGTATCCTTTATTTCCAACGGTGAAGCCTACTGCACCATTCCTTTGTCCGCCTCCAAAGTTTGCTTTTTGCGTCCATGAATTTAATGTTGCGTTGTATTCCCAAACATCGGATTGATCGGTTGCACCACTGCCATTCCACCCGGTTCCGAAATATCCTTTATCACCTACAGCAAAATACATCCCGACAGCTACAAACCTTGCTACTCCCGGGAAAGTTGCCTTTTGTGTCCATACATCTGTTTGTGGATCATATTCCCAGAAATCCTGAAACAGATTAGTATCATCATATCCTGTTCCCATATATCCTTTATTGCCGATGACAAAACTTGTTACACCAAATCGTGGTGTCCCGCCAAAGTTTGCTTTCTGCGTCCATGCACCACTGGCGCATGTAGACGGAGGACAGTCAACATTTAATGAAACTGAACCCGAAGAAATCCATTGACTAATTGTTTTAAATCCCGTTGGCGTTAATACAAATGAATTGGGTTGAACAGTAAACGCATATGTTTTTGTTGTATCCAATAACCTTAATTGATATGGATCAAATACAAATTTTCCGGTGCTGTCGGGAACAACAGGAGTAATGCCAGTTGGAACATTATTATCATTATCAATCAGCCCAATGGAAATATTTGCAAAAGTTGCCGTAGAACATGCAGGGGCAAGAATGACATTTCCAAAAATTGTTCTGCCTGTTATTTCATCATCCTCAAAATCCATGTTCAACTCGGCTTTCAGAATTGCACGCGCTGTATAAACAGCGGGACCAGATGTCCTAGGATTTAACTCAGCGATTACAGTTAAATCATTTATTTCACTTTGTGTTAACGGGCGAACTGAAGCTGCTTTCGCATCAAGTACAGTAGCAAGCACCTGTTTGTAATACGTTTCGAGCGGCATAGTAGGAGTAAGACCACTCATTAAACCATTTGCCTGATTATAGTTCTGTTCTTTAATAGCGTCTTCTATTTTTATTGCTTTTTTAATAAATGTACTCGCAACACTGCTATTGCCTTGTCCGGTTTGTATTTTATTAACGTGATATTCGTAATCAGATTTCCATTGAGCCACTGGATCATTCAAAACCAGTTGTAAATTATCATCTCCTCCGGGTGCAATCATATTAGGACAGTTGTTTACTCCAATTACATTGCTTACAATAGTTGGAGAAACGCCAGTATATAGAATCGTAGGTACTCCTCCCGTTGGTTCAAATACCCATTGATTTAATGCTGGATTGCTATAATATACTTCGATTCCATATCCCCAAGGTGCGGTGTTTGAAAAACCATTTTTACGTCCGTCAGTAGCGGTGCCGTGTCTTGGGTTATTGGAACTTGGATTTCTTAACCATTCCCATTCCAGTTGAACGCCCACAACTTGTCCAATAAAATTGTTACACATTATATTTGAATTAAGCATATCCAATGCTACCTGCACTCCTTTTCCTGCCTGACATGTATTTGCATATATCAAAGAATTAGGCGAGTTAATTACATTTATTGCCGTATTCCTCCAGTCATAGTAGTTATTTGATCTGACATCATTAGTCGAGAAATTCATACTTGGACAATTCTCGGCTTTTATCCCTCTGTTTGAAACATTATATTGTGTGCTGAAATTAATGCCACAATTAACTACTGCGCTTCTGAAAAAATTAGGAGAAGACGGCAGTCCTTGACCGAACCCTCTGATGTTTTTCAGAATGATTCCCTGCCCTATATTTGTCATGTTATTCACATTTATTTCGAAATGATGGTATGTTATTTGACTTCCGAGAGTATTTTGTTGAACAACAATACCGCCAGCATAAGGAGCGCCATTTAATGTGTTGCCCATAATTCTTATCTCCGATTTATTAACGGGATTTGTATTCGCAGGATTTTGTGTTGATGCATTATCGGAACACATTATTGCTGCCCAATTGTTATTGTTAAAGGTGTTCCATAATGCTAGATTTGCAGGTGGATTTGCAACTCCTGGATCGCCAATCAATAATTTACAGTCTCTGTTGTATTTCCAGAAGATTCCAAATTGTATTCCGCTATTAAAGGTATTACCCTGAATGGTAGAATTAATTCCATTTTCTAATAAGATTCCTGACTGCGCAACAAAACTGAAAATATTCTTATCAGTAATATTTACATTGCGAAATGATAATGCCCCATTGCCATAGATGGCATTATTCTGTGTCTGAAAAAAAGAATTGTTCTTGGCGTTCACATTTGAATTTGTGATATAGATTCCATATTGCCCTCTTGTAAAATTATTTTGGTTCACTGGGCTTGATGGATCGCCTATTGTTACAGGCGTTGAGGCATTTGAATTTATAATTTCAATATTCTTGTTTCCGGTTTTTGCGCCCAAAAGAGGATCGAACACTCCATACGATTGGTCTTTCAAAGCAACAGTATTTAAAAAAGAAGTTTTGCTTACAAGAATATTTGTCCCATTTACATTCGTCAACTTTATGTGCGTTTCATTCGCGTTGAATGTAGAACTTGTATTTACGTTCACTTTTGCATTGTTGCTTGCCGTAATACCAACTATTGCGTCTCGTATGCTACTGGAATTGGTCATATTTATTAACGCGTTGGTCTGAACAAGAACTCCCTGCCACATTCCATTACATGGAACGCCTCTTAAAACAGTACCGCCCATCATTAATGATTTTCCGTTAGTAACTACCAAGGATGCACCCGGAGCAAATTCAAAGGTCATATTTTGCATGCTTATGTTCGCAAATATATTCAGAGCAGTTTGAATTCTTATAACGGGAGGATTCAGAGTTCCTGTAATTGGATTACTTCCCTGCGTCCATGATCCGGGTGTTAATGCATTAAATGTTGTGGCAGAATAACTGAGCACATTTGGAAGAATACTATAATCCTGCCCGTCAATTTGGTCGGGTAAATATTTTACACCTAAACTTCCAAGAATGGAAACTGATGGAAAATTGATATAGGATGGATTAAAAACAATGCTTGTGTAAATAGTATTCGGATTCGTGATTGCGCCTATACGTCTTCCATCGTCCGGTCCGGTTGAAACTGCTGCCATAATATTATAACCTGCTGAAGGATGATAGGAAGTTTCGAGCATGGAATTACCATACAAAGAAGTGCCTGGAATAAGTCCATTGACAATTTGAGTATTAACATTTAATTGGTAGATTCCGTTACTCTTCACACCCGCATATAAAAAAGTACTGTTTGGAGAAAATTCCACACCTGTACGCGTGTTGCTTCCAAAAACGGGCTGCCAAAGATTGCCGTTCCAATCGCCATTAGCATTCAAATAAACTACAGTAACTCCGGTCGGGTTTGAATACGTAAGTTTGCTTCCATCAGGAGATAAATCCAATTCAGTGCCGCTGAACTGATTTGCCCCCGGAAGCGGTGTATGAAAAAAAATAGATGAAGGACTAATTCCCGAAGCGCTGATGGTATATTTATCTAAAAAAGTTCCATTTGTTCCATTTCTAACTGCATAAAGGGAAAAAGCATTATTCTGAAATTTACTTATTGCAATTCCGCCTCTGCCTCCCCCATAGATGTAATCATTTGTAGTAGTAAAAAGACTGGTAGGGTCAATTTGCAAATCAGTTGCGACAAGCGTGCCCGTTTGCGAATCATAAATCGAGTAACGTAAAACGGAAATTAAAAAATCCGGAAGTATGCCACAATCATGATTTGCTTCAAAAACGTAATAAATAATTGCAAATCTGGTACAACTGCCACCCAAAGGAACAATTGCTATTTCATTTCCTGTAATTTGATGTTGGTAATATGCGGGAGGAGTACATGGGGAATTAAAAGGATTAAGAATTGCCTGCCCAAGAGTTCCCGGCACAGGATTCCCGCTGCTGTTGTAAACCTTGTCATCGCGCGTATATACAACAAGCCCATTTGTCGCAGCGTCATAATATCCGTTTTCCCGTGCTGTTCCTCCACCGCTTGCTAAAGTGCCGGGCAGTGAACTTATAGCAGGATTACCGGCTGAAAAGAGTACTTGATCTTTATCAAAGTACATTATCTTTTGCTGATTTTGCGCATTCATTGTTAAAATGAAAGAGAGAATGGCGAGCGGAAAGAGTAGAATTTTTTTCATGATAATAGATTTTAATTAGTGTTTTATAATTAATTTTATATTTGAGATATTTTTATTTTCTGAAATCACTTGTGCAATATAAATTCCGTTATTTAAATCGCTTGTAAGCATTTCCTGCGAGGCTCCAATAAATTGCTCTCTCTTAATTATTCTACCTGCCATATCACTAAGTAATATCTCCCCAGAAATATTTTTCGGAGAAACAATATTTACACTATTATCAGCGGGATTAGGATAAAGGATTATAGGGAAATTATTTTGCTCATAGTCTGCTATGGATGTAAATACATTACCTCCTGAATCCGTTTTTATTAAATAAACACAAGAAAGCGAATTATTACTTCCTGTACCTACAATTATAAATCCTACATCCGTGGTTAAATCCATATCGTATCCGTAATCACCACCAAGCCCTCCAAAAGTCTTCTGCCATAAAAAATTACCATCGCTATCCGTTTTCACAAGATAAATATCATCGTCCCCAACTCCAAAACTAGTGGCACTGCCCGCTAAAATAAATCCACCGTCAGAGGTTTGATGAGTTTGCTTTGCAGATTCATCACCCGTGCCTCCAAAAGTTTTTGTCCACAGCGTATCCCCTACACTATTCGTCCGTACTAAATAACAATCATTATCGCTTCCTCCAGTCCAACCGGAAATAATAAAGCCTCCATCAGAGTTTTCATCAATAGAATTTCCAATTTGCCATCCCGCACCAAAATATTGTTTTGTCCAAAGCGTGTCACCATTTTTATCTGTTCTAATAATGTATAACGCGGCTGGTGGAGTGTAATAACTTACTGAGCCTGTTAGAATATATCCGCTATCACTTAACTGTTGAACCGAGCGGATAGTAGACTGCCAAGCAGAGGAAGGCAAATACTTTTTTGTCCAAAGTGTATCTCCATTGCTATTTGTTTTGAGTAGCATAGCCAAGGTATCATATTGAGCAGCTATAGCATATCCTCCATCAAAAGTCGGTACAACACTAAAGCCATTATCATAATTTATTCCTCCGTAATACTTTGTCCAAAGTGTATCACCATACTTATCCGTCTTAACCAAATAAATATTTGCTCCTAACGGAAAAATATCGTCCATCATCCCAGAAACAATATATCCGCTGTCGGCAGTTTGCTTTACATCATAACCCTCGTGTTCATAAGGTCCGCTTTTAATAAGTTTTGTCCATTGAGTATTGCCAAGAGAATCTACTTTATGAAGAATTAATTCAGAAGTAACAAAAGAAATTCCGTGTCTTCCTGAAACGATGTAGCCACCATCAAAAGTTTGCTCAACAGAAAAACCATTTTCCGTATAGCCGAAATTGTACCATTTTTCAAAAGTGATGGATTGGGAGAAAGAGCAATTAAAAATCAAACAACAAGAAAGAGAAAAGAAAAAAATCTTAAAGGAAGGAAAATATAGCAAGCAGATTTTTTTCATCAGTACTAAAAGTTTTTATGCTGTGCTTTTAGTTTCTTTTTCTCTGCCCGCTAAAGAGAGTGAAAGAAACCGTTTCTATAAAATTAAACTCATAAAAATTAAAATCAGATTAGAATATTTGACGTATACAATGAAGAATTAATGTATCAAATATATTCTATTTAATATATATCAAACAAGTTTTCTTTGTAAATAATTGGCATTGCTCGCCTTGTACGAAGTCAGGAAAAGAAAGGTTACATCCATTTTAAGATTCTAATACAAACCCCTCAAAAATGTGTCTTAAGCCAGAGATTAACTTGATACCTCTAACTCATCCCGTCCGCTTTTTCTTCTAAGGAAACACTCTAAACTGCATATCCTCTTCTTTGAAACGATTTTTGTTTGTTATAGCAATGCCCTTTTGTATGCTAATAAAAATATATCTTATAAAAATTTTGCACGTTCAGTTTAATTAATACATTTGAATTGCAAATCATTTGAGTCCTACCTAAACCGAAAGTTGTTATATAAGCGGGTTGAGTCGGTTGCCTTTCTCTCAAGGGTTCTTTGCTCGAAAGTTTTGCAGATGTAGAAAGTTGACTTAACCCATAAAGGATTCTTAAACCATTAATAACAACTAAACTTAAACAAAATGAAAAAAACAAAAATCACAAAAGCACTTTTGCTGTTCGCAATTTGGCAAACACAAGTTTTTGCTCAAAGCACTACACCTATCTGGGTTAAAACTTTCAACGGTTCAGCCAACCAACAAGATATTGGAACAGCAGTAACAGTTGATGGCTCTGGCAATGTCTATGTAACAGGGCAAGCACAGATTGGTACTTCTCCCACAAATCATGAAATTCGTACTATTAAATATAATGCTTCAGGAACTGTATTATGGTCTATCGGTACTGACAACGGTAATAATGGCACAACAGATTTTGAAGGCGGATATGCTATCGCAGTTGACGCGAGCGGCAATGTATGGGTTACGGGTTCAAGATATAATGGCTCGACAAATAGATACGATATTGTACTTATTAAATATAATTCTTCAGGGGTAATTCAGACAAATTATCCGAAAGTATATGCTGCTGCATCTTCTTCGACAGATGATGTAAAAGGAACTTCCATTTTTGTTTACAATTCTACTAATGTATATATAGGAGGAAGACATAATATTAGTGGCAGTTGGTATGGTGTAGTTCTTAAAGATAACACAGCAGGAACAGGATGGACATGGACACACACTTTCAACGGAAATGTTTTTACAACGCCATATGGTACGACCGATATAAAAGCAGATGCAAGTTATGTTTATGCAACAGGCTACCAAATAAACAGTACTAATGGTCCGGATTGCTATACTGTAAGACTTAACGCAAGTACGGGTGCAATTCAAACAGGTTGGCCTGCTATTTATTCTGCAACCAATCAAGATTATGCATGGGCAATGTATGTTTCAGGAAGTGATGTATATATTGCTGGCTCAACAAATCCTGACGCTAATCTGAGTGATGGCGCCTTAGTTGTAAAATACAATGGTGCAGGAGTTCAGCAATGGGTACATAGTTATACCAATTCAAATCTTCCCGAAAGTTATTATGATATTGCTGGAAGCGGCACGTGTGGCTCTGTAAGATTAATATATGCTGGTGGCTATGTTATGAAAAATGCTGTTCCCTCTCAACGGGACGATGATTACTTACTTTCGGCTATAGATATGTCAACTGGTAATCTTGCAACTTGTTGGAGTACAAATCCTATTTGGTATAATGGAAATGCTGGAGTACCTGAGCCGGTAAACACTGACCGCGCATATGCCATAGAGTACAGCCAATCAAGTAACAGGGTTTACATTGCTGGTAGGGCTTATGAAAATAATCCTTCAAATAATATAAATCTTACTACAATTGGATATAATGCTTCAAATGGAAGTTTGGTGTGGGGTCCTGCCAGATATGATTATGCTGCGGATGGGGTTTTTGTTGGAAGAGATGAAGTGACTAATAAATATGGCATGGTAGTAAAGTATAATTCTACTTATTGTGTTGATGAAATTTATCTTCATGGAGAAAGTTGGGTTAATAACAACCCGGGAATAAATTTCAATTATATTACTCTTAAATATAGTTGTAGTAATTGTATTCCATGTCTAGGCCCACAAGAAGGAGGGGAAGGAAGATTAATGACCCATATTGATGAAGAGCAATCGGGGTTATATCCTAATCCTTTTAGTTCTGAAGCAATTTTAAAATTAAATGACGAAACAGAAATCTTCGATGGAAAATTAACTCTATATGATATAATGGGTAATGTTGTTTCCGTTTCTGAGCATATTAATACTACTACCATAGTAATTACTAAAGGCAATATGCCAAATGGATTATATTTTTATTCTCTTACAGAAAATGAAAATATTCTGAGTAGCGGAAAACTTATAATTGCAGATTAAGTTTATTATTTAACAGAGAGTATCATTATTTGATACTCTCTGTTTTTATTTTCATATTCTCAGATGAAAAAAATTATTACAACTTCTTACAGTATGTTTTTTATTTCTTTTTTCTCATATACACAATCTATTTGGCAGGTCGTAGCCGATACAAATGGCGGAAATAATGTATATCTCGATGGAGGCTCTGTACGTATATTGCATAACTACAACAACAATTACTTATATATTGGCGGAGAATTTGACACCCTTCATAACGCCACATTTTCCAGTCTTACATCTCCTTTAATAAGACTACACATCTTAGCAAACTCTACATTTTTTACAGCTGTTGATTGTATGCCTTTTTCTTCAGCGTCTATTCAGAATCCTTCCGTATGGGCATATACTTCAGTATATGATTCGACAATGCAGAATTACTATACTGGCTGCGGTGGAAGATTTTCTTATGAGAATTGTGCATTTCCAAGCGATCCAAATAATCTGAATAATCTTTATTTCTGGCTTGATGCATATATACCAGAAGCATATATGGCAGCAGATTATATGGATTGCATGGATACTGTTTTTGCAATTGCAATGGTAACGGACAATGATGCTATTTGTACTACTGCTGACGTTAAAACTTATGTAGCCGCAAAAAGCACTTTCTCTCATTGTACTCCGTGGTCGGGTGATAGCACAAGTTATATTGGGTTTTATGACGCTTGTCAAAACGGAAACTATGTTGCTGCAATTAATTATATGCAAGGCGGAACAGACGGACCAGTATATGCAATACAGGCACTTGATACCGCCAATGTTTATGCGGGAGGAAAATTCGACAGTGCAGGAGTAATAAAGACAAACAACATTGCAAAATGGAATGGCGCAGGTTGGGATTCACTTAGCAGCGGAATTAACGGTACGGTAAAATGTTTATTTGCCGATAATGGAAAACTTTATGCAGGAGGGAGTTTTACAACAGCGGGCGGAGCAAGTGCAAATAATATTGCTGTATGGAATGGAACAACTTGGTCAGCAATAGGTACAGGCACAAACGGAATGGTATATGCATTAACTACTCATGGCGGAGATTTGTATGCCGGGGGAGCATTTACGCAAGCGGGAGGTAATACGGTGAACTATGTTGCAAAATGGAATGGCATACAATGGTCTGCGCTGTCAGGTGGAAGAAATAATGAAGTGTATGCTCTTGCATCATTTAAAGGCGATTTATACGCAGGAGGAAATTTTACAGGCGGAACATCAGATACTGCGCATTATATTGCAAGATTTATGGACACTACCCTTACCGGGCTATCCGAAATTACAAATTCACCACCTGAAATCTATATTTACCCCAATCCATCAGGTGGAATTTTCACTATTCAATCTTTGGAAAAAATATCGCGAATTGAAATTCTAAATCTTCTCGGAGAGAAAATTTATTTCTCACAAGCAAATTCCAATAAAAGAGAAATTGATTTAAGCAAGTGTCCGAGTGGAGTTTATTTTACTCACATTTTTTCAGAAGAGAAAATCCATGCAGGAAAAATAATTATTAGGAAAGAGGAGAAATGATTCGAGAGAAATAATTTTATAAATCAACTTTGTCACCCAATTCATACATATTAAAATTACATCTAATATGACAGTAATAAAAGAGTTTTTTTCTGAATACGGTTCTGTATTTACAAGCATCGCTGCGATTGTAACTGTTTATATACAACTTAGAAAGTACAGACGTACGCAGCAACGAAATAAAACAAATTTACAAACTCAAAAAGATGAGTTAATAAAGAAATTATCGGATAATATTCAGGAGCAAAGTTTTCTTTTAGCAGAAATAAATAATCTTGAGATTAACTCGACACGATTTTTATTAATTTCTCTTTCCTTTTTATTGGCAGCGATAGGAGTAGCACAAATAACTGAGCCGGATATTCTTTCGGATGTTTTTTTAACAATTATACTTGTATCTGTAATTATATTTTTCATCCTTGCAATGAAATCATCACTGAACGCAAATAGAAATTTTGAAGTATTAAACTCGGTTAGAAGGGGTAACCCAAACAATAATGCAAACTAATGCATTTTGTACATAAGTTCATTAGATAATGTTTTTAGGCAATGGTGTTATTTTTTCCTCCTTACTTTTTCTTTTTGGGAACACAATAAATTCAGCCCCCGTTTCTTTGAAACGATTTTTGGTTGTTACAGCAACACCGTCTTGCACCTGTACTGCCATGTCGCTATCGTGGAGAATTTCATTCGAACCGCGCATGTGCCCGGCTTTGGTGGATTGGGAAATGGTGATAAAAGCCGAATCAGGGAAAAGTCCGCGCATTTCCCGCAGTTTTACGGCATCAATGTCAAGCGTGTCTATGCTATCAAGAAAAATGAAATTGAATTGATTTTTCAGATTTGATTTAATTGAATCGTAATTTTTATACCTGCACCAGTAAATATGTTTGCTATCCACCCTATTAAATTTCTTTTTATCCTGAAGCGTTTTTGAAAACCCTTCTTCACCGCTTATGTAAACTGTGTTGCCAAAATTATTCGCAAGGTAATTGGCAAGCTGAAAACAAAAATTGCTCTTTCCATGCCCCGACCTGCCGTGAACGGCAAGGTGAAAGACAACGGCAGGCTGACCAAAAAACTCCAGCCATTTATTTTGAAAATCCAAGCAATGAAATTCCATTCCGGCAAGCTGCTCGTTCGAGATAAGGTCTTCATTGGTTTCAACTTCTATTTCGCTGCTGTGTGATTTGATCAGGGTTTGGTTTATTTCTTCCTGCTCCATGTATTCTGGAGAAGGTTGTTCTTCGCTTTGGTTTATAGGTTCCTGCTGCTGAGTTTTTTGTTCTTGCGCTTGTATTTTATTTTCCTGCGCCTTCTTTAAACTTTCAATCAGGGGTAAAATTCCAAACGAAGATTGCGCTCTCTTTTCGTAACGCGGAACGGTGCTGAAATGCTTTGCAGCCTTTTCTGCTTCCTCGTTCGCTTTTTTAATCCATTTGTCCAGTTCACTTCTGCTCTGTTTTAGAGCGGCTATTTCATTTAATATCGCCTTTTGATTTTCGGTTCGGGCTACTGGTTCTGTAACCTCATTCCAAAACAAGTCCTCATCCAAATCCAATATGTCGGTGTTGAGTATCCTGCTCCGTTTTACAGACTGTTGCAGCTTTTTCAAATCATTCTCCAAGTTGCCAATATTCCCCTCACAGAGTGTAATAATCCGCAATACACGTGTAACAAACGCGTCTGCAACGGCTTTTTTAGCCAACGCGTCCTTATAGGCTTGAGTTTCCACCTGTGCCGTTTCGGGCAGAGGTGTGGGAACAATAGGCATTACAGATTGTTCGGCTTTCTGTTCCTGCGGCTGTTCCCTGACCTGCTGACCGGGCTGTCCTTTAACAATAACCCCTCTCAGGTTTTGAGAAAGGTTGGGGTTGACAGCCTCGTTATCCGTTTGCACAACGCCTTCCAACGGCTTTTCACGCGTGTGAAGCGTTGGGTTTATTTGATTGGGCTGTCCTTGCCCTTTTTGTTTTTGTTTCTCTTTCTTTTTTCGCCACGCGCTCCATCGGCAGGTGGTGTCGCAATACACCTGATCGCTCCTTGTGGGTGGATATGGGGTTCCGCATTCGGGGCATAGTCTTTTGTTATCCATGATTCAATTCATTTTGTTATGCGTTTGCATTACACGTTTAAAACACGTTTGCAAACGTGTGACACGTGTGTTTTTTATTGCTTAAAAAAGCGCCCCCGATTTTGTCAGGGACGCTTTTACTCCTTACCGTTTCCGGCTACTTCTCGTCCTTTTCCTCCTGCTCTTCTTCGCCTTCTTCTTCAAGCTGGGCGCGGAGCTTTGCAAGAGTTTCTTCGAGTTCGTCCACATCATCGGTATCATCGCGTTCGTAGTTCACTTCGATAACGACTTCTCCTTCGTGGGTGGTTCCAGCAACGGTGTTGTCCAGTTTCCGGCTTGCCAGCGCATCGGCAAACTCAACCATCGCTTCGGATGGCACATAGAATTCTGCTTTTCGCATGTTGATTTGGTTTTGTGTCCCGCGAAAGGCGGGACGGGTTAATTGTTATTTGTTGTTTAATAGATAGGTGACCGCCTCGCTTTCTATTTCAGCGTGGGTTTTTACTTTGCCCTGATTAATCCACTGTTGCAACTCGGATAAATGGAAATAGAGCTTGTTCCCTTTCTTGAAATGGGGAATCAACTTGCGGGAGGTCTTTTCGTACAGGGTGGTGATTTTCAGTTTCAGAAACTCCGCTGCCTGCCGTACGTTCAGGACTTCGGGGAACTGGTTCTTTAAGCCGCTAAGGTTCTCACCCAGGACTTCTTTGATTGCTTCTCTCAGGAATTCCTTGAACTCCTTCTCATTGAGGTTTGTTAAAAATGATACCATGTGTAAAATGTTTTATCAGTCCGTGCATAGCACGGCTCTGGATTCATTTTACAAAGGTCGTTGGGCTTTTTGGATTTATCTTGGTACGTGAAGGTTCACGAACCCTCCTGAGATTTGTTCACTGCGCGTATCTCCTTGCGTATCAATATTTCGAGTTTAACAATGGCATTATGGAGTTCAGAGAGATTTTTAGGATTGCGTATAAGGGCAAGCTCATTTTCTCCTAAGGAGGTACGTATTTTTTGCGCGCTGTACCCTGTAAGTATTGAAAAAACTTCTCCTGCCAGCGTATTATCTAAACTCTCTTCTTTGAAAATAATATTCTCCCATTGCAGATAGTGAATCAAAAGAACAGTTTGCGCCTGATTCAATACAAGTTTATTATCACCGCGCGAGCGGCTCCATCTTCCTTTGGTCTTTTTCAACCCTTTGAGTTCTTCCCCTTCCTCTCTTGGTTCAGTCATCAGGTACAAAAACTTCTTCCGGTTTTTTAATATGGCTTCAGCGCGGTTAAGAAAGTCCTGACGTTCTTGTTTTGTAAAAAAGTTTTCATCCCCGCCCTCATTTTCCACCTTAAGGTCGAATTGCAGGTCAAGGTGTTTTTGGGATTTCACGGAAAAATATTCGCTGGGACTGAGATTGCTGTATTTTACAAGACGTTTCCGATACTTTTTAAATAATTCTTCGTTTATATCCTGTATTTTGTCATAATCTATTGGTTTTTTACGGTAGCATTTCAGGATAGCAAGCAGGGCATCGGTAATATGAATCTGTTCGTCAGGTAAAAATCCATTGAGTGATTTTTCGTAATCCTGCGAGAACTTTTGAAGATAATCAGCGGAGAATTTTTGGCGGTTGAACATGATGGCAGAACAGTTAAATGTTATTTATGAAATGTAGCCATACGCCTTTAAAATCCTTGCAGTGTCCGTCCCATCAATGATACAGCAATAGGCATAAGAATTCTCGTATCGCATTAGTTTTACTTTTTGTGAAATATCTTTTACTACCCCTTCAGTAATTTTGTCCACATGCTGTATCACAAATAAGTTCGCTGGGGATTCTGAAAGCTTGAGTATTTGTTCACCCCGCTTCCCACATCTGCCAATGGTCAGAGCACCTTTTGTTCCACGCCCTTTCAGCAGGAAAGCGGTAGGTAATCTCTTCCCTTCATAAATAAAATTTGTAGAGAAGATGTCATTTTTTTCATCGGGAGAATCTTTCTGAATAAAATTTTCACCGATAATTTTGGAAAAAGCATCTTTAATATTTTTTTCTCTTATGTCCTTCATATATTTCAAAAGATGTTGTACATCCTGCGGTTTCACTTCTCTAACTTTTGCAAACGAGTCCAATTCATCAATGCTTAGAAATAATTTGTGTTCAATGAAAAGGGATTTGTTGGAAGCGATTTGCTCCGTTTGATGTTGGACGGGAAAGGAATTATTTCCTCCCTGACCAGCCAAAGCCATTTCATTTTTTCTTCTTTCATCAACAAAGATGGCTATTACCACAATAACTACTACAGCCACCAATACGTACAGGAGTAATTTATCTTTTTTCATACAGGGTGATTTTCAACAAAGTTAGAAAAAAACAGGAATCTTCCTACGGCACTTTAGAGTAAATCACTTTCATTTTCAGTTTAGGCAATGCCTTTACTGCCGCTGATTTCTTCTTATCCCGAACGTGCGCGTAAATCTGCGTTGAGTTGATGTTTTTATGCCCAAGCAGTTTTGAAACAGTCCATAAATCCCCGTCAGGAGAATTCTCCAATACATTCGTAGCGAAAGTATGCCTGCCCGTGTGAAAGTGCATGTGCTTGGTTTCCATTCCTGCCTTCTTTGCCCATTTCTTTAATGCGCGGTTCACCCGCTTGTGCATGAGTTTGTTTTTCTCATCATACTCATTGATAAATGGGAAGACATAAGGACTTTTATCGCTGTATTCCTTCGCTTCGCTTTTTCTGTGCTTAACTATTTCAACCGCTTGATCGGAAAGAGGAACATACTCTATGGCTTCTGTTTTCTTCTGCTCGAAATAAATAAAATATTCTTCGTTGCCGTCAATTTGTTTTACAATGACTTCCGTCCATTTAAGTTTGTTCACATCGCTCCATCTCAGTCCTGTAAAGCAACTGAATAAATATGCCTGTTTGATTTGCGGGTGGATGTTACAGGGAGTTTCTACCAAATGCTGCAACTGCTGAAGGGAGAATGCCTGACGGTAGGTATCTTGCTGTTTTACTCTTTCATGTTTGGGGATTAATCTGAAAGGATTCTTTAAAAGAATGTCCTGCCGTACTGCGTCTTCAAGCCCGGCAAATATATCCATCAGGTAAAGGCGGCTTGTATTATTACTTACAAAGCCCTGAATATATTTTGTAAATCCTTTTATCCATTCAGGGTTAAGGGCTGTAAAAGGCAAGGGTCTGTTTCCCATATATGTTTTAATATGGGCAAGGGTGGTGGCGTTGTGCGTATTTTTTTTCGTCTTCGATTTTATATAATTTTCAAACCAGACTATAAAATTCGCCTTGCGTTTGCCTTTATCAATAAGTCCGTTGTCCTGAACAATCAGCTCATTCTCCCGCTTCGAGCGGATTTCCTGCGCGAGCCGTTTCTTTTCCTTGTCCTGCGGTGTGAGGTGTGTTTTGTTGATATGAATATTGACGAATTCATACCATCGCGCTTTGTTGTGGTAGATGTCGAGGTAATAAGATACCTGTCCGTTGCCTACTTTTTTTTCTCTTAAATAAACTCCCATTGGTTTTAGGTTTTAAAGGGTTTGACATGTCCCTTTGTGCTTCTCTTTGCCTTTGAAAAGGCAAAGGTCACCAGCACAAATGGATTTTGTTTGGTACTTGAACCTTCGTGAACCTTTGAGAAAATTGCGGGTAACAAGGGGGTAACAAAACCACCCAAAATGACCTAATACCAGACAATCCAACCCAATCTTTGTCCTCCTGTTTTCATAGGAGTCTTTAGGGTTTCACTACCTTTGTTTCGATAACGCGAATTAATCATTAGTATATTCGCAAACAGAATTTCCGATTATGAAAATCTCCTTCAACTGGCTCAAACAATACATTGGTTTAGATATTTCTCCCGAGAAAACCGCTGAACTTTTAACCGACTGCGGACTGGAAGTGGAAAGCGTTGAGAAACACGAAACAGTTAAGGGAGGATTGGAAGGATGCGTTATAGGTGAAGTAAAGACAAAAGAAAAACATCCTGATGCTGACCGATTAAGTTTAACCACTGTTGATATTGGTACAGGAACACTTCTCAATATTGTCTGTGGTGCAAGTAATGTTGCAGCAAAACAGAAAATAGTAGTGGCTATGGTTGGTACAACCATTTATCCAAGCAAGGGAGAACCCATCACACTGAAGAAAGCAAAAATACGCGGTGCAGTTTCCGAAGGAATGATTTGCGCGGAAGATGAACTGGGTTTGGGAACTTCTCACGATGGAATCATGGTGCTGGATGCAAAAGCAAAAGTCGGAACTCCCGCAAAAGAATATTTCAAGGTTGAAAGTGATTCTGTTCTGGAAATTGGTTTAACGCCCAACCGCTCAGATGCTTCTTCGCACATTGGCGTTGCGAAAGATCTGTTTGCCGTTCTCAACTGGAAATTGGCTGAGAATAAATACGAACTGAATGTTCCTTCGGTGGATGGTTTTCAAATTGAATCGACAAATAAAAAAATTGAAGTTATTGTAGAAGATAAAGATTCCTGTCCGAGATATTCAGGAGTTACCATTTCAGGAGTCACGGTAAAAGAATCTCCCGACTGGCTGAAGAAAAGATTAGCGTCCATTGGACTGAAACCCATCAACAATATTGTTGACGCAACCAACTTTGTTTTGCATGAATTAGGGCAGCCCCTTCACGCATTTGACACAGATAAAATTTCAGGAGGAAAGGTGATTGTAAAAAAATATCCTGCCGGAACAAAATTCACAACGCTTGATGGATTGGAAAGAACATTGACAGCCAATGATTTGATGATTTGTTCTGCAACAGAACCCATGTGCATCGCTGGAGTTTTCGGAGGAATGAAATCAGGGGTATCGGCAGAAACAAAAAATATTTTCCTTGAGAGCGCTTACTTCTCCCCCGCTTCCATCCGCAGAACTGTAAAACATCACGGACTTAAAACAGATGCTTCCTTCCGTTTCGAAAGAGGCACCGACCCGAACATCACGGTGTATGCCTTGCAAAGAGCATCTCTATTAATTAAAGAAGTGGCTGGCGGAAAAATTTCTTCAGACATCGTTGATATTTATCCTTCTCCCATCGAAGAAAAGAAAGTTTCATTCTCTTTCCATCACTGCGAACGCCTCATCGGAAAAGCAATTGACCCCGCGCAGATAAAACGAATTTTAGAATTACTACACATAGAAATTGTAAATGAAGGAGGAGAAACGCTTTTGCTTTCCGTCCCTACCAATAAAGTAGATGTTACCACTGAAGAAGACATCGCAGAGGAAATTCTGAGAATCTACGGTTGCAACAACATTGAAATTCCGACTGCAGTGCGCTCCTCGCTATCCTACATTTCAAAACCTGATGCTGAAAAACTCCACAACACTATTTCTGATTTGCTCTGCGGATTCGGGTTCAATGAAATAATGTCCAACTCACTGACTAATTCAAATTATCTTGAATTGCTTGCCTCAGAAAAAGGAAACACTGTTGAACTTTTGAATCCTCTAAGTCCTGAATTAAATATTCTCCGCCCCACTCTTCTTTTCAGCGGACTGGAAGCGATTGCTTACAACCAGAACAGAAAAAATTCTGATTTAAAACTTTTTGAGTTTGGAAAAACCTATCGCACTCAATCAGGAAAAGAAAAATTTTATGAAACAAATCATCTGGGGCTTTTCCTCTGCGGGAAAAAGCAATCTGAAGGCTGGGATTCTCAAAAAGGAAGTGTTGACTTCTTCCACCTAAAAGCATTCGCTGATAATATTCTGAAACGATTAGGAATTGAAGCAGAACAAATTTCTGAAATGAGTTCTGAAATTCTTTCTTCGGGTTTATCGTATGAAAACAAGAAAAAGAAAATTGCTGAACTCGGCTGGGTGAAAAAACCCTTCCTAAAAAAGTTTGACATCAAGCAGGAAGTATTTTATGCTGACTTCAACTGGGATGTCATTATTGAACTTACAAAATCATCTTCTATACGGTTTAAGGAACTTCCAAAATTCCCCGAGGTAAGGCGTGACCTTGCTTTGGTGGTTGATAGCAACGTGAAATATGAATTACTTGAATCACTCGCTTATCAAACCGAAACATCTCTTCTAAAAAACGTGAATCTGTTTGATGTGTATGAAGGAGATAAAATTGAATCGGGCAAAAAATCATACGCCTTAAGTTTCATACTGCAAGATGAAAACGCAACGCTTACCGATAAACAAGTGGAAGGCGTGATGGAAAAACTAGTGAAGACCTACCAGGAAAAAGCGAAGGCGGTAATCCGCTCGTAAGCATCCAATAAAAAACCCCGTCCCGATAATTATCAGGGCGGGGTTTAATAAAAAGTGCGTTGATTATCTCACCACATTCACGTGTCCCACATACGTATGTTTTTCGCCAAATACATCCGTGAGTTTTACTTTCCATACATACACATCTTCCTGTAAAAGTTTGTTGCTGCCTCCGCTCATATCTATTCCTCCCTGCGTAACTTTTCCATCCCACTTGCAGGCAGAAGGCATTCCCTCCTGTCCCTGTTGCTCGTTATCCCATGAAACATTCTTGCCGCTATAATGGCAATCCCAAATCATGTTTCCCCATCGGTCAAATAGCCATATGTTGTAATCCTTCACTCCTATTCCTTTCCCGTAGAATAACTCATTCTTGAAATCTGAATTGGGAGTGAATGTGTTTGGAATATAAAAAGTGAATTCGGGAATTACTTCAACCGTTTTGCAAATCGTATCATAGCATTGGTATTGGTTTTCAACACGAACACAAATTTCGAAAGTATAAAAATCATTTGTGGTAATGGCTGCGGAATACGAGTGTAAAGGATCGGTGGTACTTCCATCATAAGTATTGTCGCCAAAATCCCATTGCCACAGCACCACATCATTTGACCATAAATCACAGAAGGTAAAAACGGGGTTGGCAGCGCTTGCCTGCAAAGGGTCAATACAAAAATCTGCCGTAGGCCAAGGGCGGGGAGTTACTATAGGAGTTATAGCGATTGTATCCCTGCATCCATATTGTGTTATAACAATTAATTCCGCTCCGTAAGTTCCGGCAGTATTATAGCAGATAATTCCCGGATTTGCGGATGTTGATGAAGGTGGATTTCCTCCAGGAAAACTCCATGCCCAACTTGCGATGTTCCCACTTGTTGAAGTTGATAAATCGGTATAGTTATTTACACAAACAGGAGCGCATCCTGTTCCTGAACCGGAAAACATTGCTACAGGCGGGTCATAAACATTTACAGGTATTGAAATGAAACTGGTGCAACCGGTTTGAGTTGTAACTGTTAAGGTAACCGTATGCAGTCCGGATGTACCATAAATGGTTGAAGTATTTTGACTGGTGCTTGTTGCAGGATTACCGGCTGGCATAGACCAGTTCCATGTAACAATAGGATCTCCCGCAGGAGAGATAGAGGCATCGGTAAATGTAACAGCATTTCCTAAGCACGCTGGGCTGGGTGTGAATTGTGCCTGTGGCAAAGCGGTTACATTGACAGTTTGCGTGATAATAGCGCTACATCCTGCCGAACAAGTAACGGTGAGCGTCACAACATAATTTCCGGGTGTATTATATGTAACTGTTGCAGTTTGTGTATTTGCTGTTGCCGGAGTACCTCCCGGAAAACTCCAATTCCAACCGGTCATATTCACACTTGATGGTGAAGCGGTGCTTGTATCTGTAAACGTAAAAGTGCCGCACAAACCGGTACTCATGAAACCCGGCAGAATAGATGCAGGCACATATCCTAAAAGAAAATTACACCCTGAGGGCTGCTGAACTTGCACAGTAAAAGTATCTCCTATCTGAGGAATTACAGTGATGCATTGAGATGTTCCATTCGGAGGCGGCATTGGATTGCCATTTTGATACCATTGATAAGTATAGGCAATGTTAGGATCAATTGGACCGCAAATGGTAGACTGGTTTCCAAAACATCCTGCTGAGATGGCTGCCGTACCGCATAAAAAATCCCAATAGGAATAAGCCCAGTGACCGCACTGAGCACAATCCACATTAGTGATAACAATAGTAATGGTTGTTCCTATATAAGCAGAGAGGTCTATTCCTACAAGCGTCCATGGTTTATATTGATCGGTTCCTGCCCAGCCGCATCCAGTTCCACTCACATCATAAAAACCAGGAATGGCAGGACCTCCTGTGTAAGTAAAATTCGCACACTGTGGAACCAGATTGCCATTTTGATCAAAAACCTGAAAACGCACAAAGGGCTGGTCGGACGCAGCATGCCCGGCATCTTCTATCACAATTGCATACGCATAAACAAAGTTGCTATCCTGTGGGGTAACAAATAAAGGATAAGTTAACTGTTCGGCAACGCAGCCTGCCACACATGGTTCACCTAATTCTATTGATGCACTTCCAAAACCGGGGCATACGAAAGGAATGATGGGGTCGCCTACATTGGGTCCGGGTGTATTGTTATCAATTCCAGCGCCTGTAGTAATGCTAAAGTTTGGAACAGCCGGAGCACCTGGAGGAGGAGTCCATGTCTGGCTGCCCGAATTTGCTGTGCCAATATCTGCCAACCATGAAGTCCAGCCGTTATCTCCGCCCATATCACCGCACGTAGCAAGTGGAGATGGATTGTTGCCTGTATTTTTCACATTGGTCCAACTAATATTTTTCCCTTGCTTCATCCATACTTTTCTATCTGCGATTAATTTATCTATCACAGGATCAAGCAATCCATCTGCTTTCATTTTTTGGCGAAGGGTTGCTTCGTCAAAGTCGTTTGTTTTTTGCTTGGTGACTTGCAAATCTTTTGATTTGTATTTTACATCTTGTGCGATTGCATCCTGAAATGAAAACAGGATGAGTGCTGCTAATGACAAGCAGCAAATTTTAATAACGGATGAAATAGAACGATTGATTTTCATGGTAAAATATTTTGTTTCTGTTTCTGGCATATAGAAGACGTAAAGGTAAGAATAAGGTTGCCTGTATAAAAAATGATTATTGATTAGTAATTTTCTATCGAACAAGGCAAGAGTAATAAAATGATAAACAGGTATCAAATTTAAAATGGGGGTTTTTAAACATCAGTATCTAATAGATTTTTATTGATTTTTATGGTTCGGTTTTGAAATACTCAATTTTTAGACGTTTCCTGCCATTCGTGAACACTCACCGATGTTCCGTTGGGACTTACGGATGCTCCGTTGGGGCTTACGGTTGATCCGTTGGGGCTTACCGATGCTCCGTTGGGGCTTACCGATGCTCCGTTGGGGCTTACCGATGGCGCGTGAACCCTCATCTTGCAGGATAAAGCATTATTCTCTTATTTCACCGAACTCACATGCCCGATGTAATTATGTTTCTTGTCAAAAATATCTGTGAGTTTTACTTTCCATACATACACATCTTCCTGCACCAATGAATTACTTCTTCCTCCTTCTACTTTTCCATCCCATTTGCAGGCAGATGACATTCCATCCTGTCCTAAATTATCCCAGTTAATGTTCTTGCCTTCATAATCACAATCCCAAATGAGGTTTCCCCATCGGTCAAAAATCCAGATGTTGTATTCTTTAACGCCCCTGCTTTTTCCAAAGAACACTTCGTTTATGTGGTCACCATTTGGAGTGAAGCAATTTGGAATGAAGAATTCAAACTCAGGGAGCAATTCCACCTTGCGGCAGATGGTATCCCAGCATCCATGCACATTTTGTACATCAATGCAAATCTCAAAAGTGTAATAATCATTATTGGTTGCAACAGCAGAATAGGAATGAACAGTATCGGTACTCCAAGTGTTTAATGTCGAGCCGTCTCCAAAATTCCATGTCCATTGCGTTACATCTGGCGACCATAAATCACAAACTGCGAAGTTTGGTTCATTCACACTTGCCTGGCTGGGCGAAACACAAAAGTCAGCGATGGGCCAGGCGAACACATTAATATATTGCGGCATGAGCAATGTATCTTTGCAGCCGTACTGAGTGGTAACAATCAACTGCACATCATACGTTCCCGGGTTATTCCAGCACGAACTACCGTTCTGCATTGTAGAGGAGGACGGAGAACCGCCAGCAGGAAAACTCCATTGCCACAATGCAATGTAACCGCTCACCGCCTGCGATAAATCCGAAAAGGTTTGGCATACAGGAGCGCATCCGCTGTCAGGACTTGTAAATGCCGCGATGGGCAGATTCCAAACAGTAACTGTCTGTGGAAATGTGTCTAAGCATCCGAGCACAGTGGTAACAATTAAAGTGACGGTATAAGTTCCTGCTGCAGTATAAACATGAGTTGGATTTGTCTGAGCGGAATTTGGAGAGCCATCACCAAAATTCCAATTCCATACATTCAAAGGATCATTAAGAGTAGATGTTGAGCCATCTGTAAAAGTGGTTGTAGCGTTTAAGCATACGTTGGTGCCTGTGAATAGCGCAACAGGCGGAGGATTAAATGCGATAGGCAGAATGGTGTTGCTCTGGCACAAACTGTCGGAAGTTACGGTAAGCAATACCTGATAATTTCCAGGAGCAGAAAAGGTGTGACAAGGATTTTGCAAGTTGGAAATATTTGCGGGACCTGAATTAGGGTCTCCGAAATTCCAACTCCATCCTGCAATGCTTCCCGAAAAAATAGTTGACTGGTCAGTGAAACAAGTGGGGTTTCCAAAGCAAACAGTGGTAGAAACAAAACTTGCAACCGGTAATGGATTTACAGTTACGGTAATTAAATTTGTGTCTTTGCATCCAAAATTATTAGTAATGATTAGAGTAACCGTATAAGTACCGCCATTTGGATTTGCGTAAGTGTACGTAGGGTTTTGGGTGGTAACTATTGGGCTTCCATCTCCAAAATTCCAGTTCCAACTTGTAATGGTATTATTTGCCGTAGATAAATCCGTAAAGGTGGTGAGGTTATTAAAGCAAACATTATTGCCGCTCAGGTTGGCAACAGGAAGCGGATTTACTGTTACTGCCTGGATAAAAGTAGAGGTACATCCGGCCTGGCTTGTTACAGTAAGAGTAGCAGTAAAATTGCCTGAGGGATAAGTTACAGTTGGGTTTTGTGATGCTGACGATGCAGGATTGCCGCTGGGAAAACTCCAACTCCAGGATACAATAGGATCGCCAGCCGCAGGCGTTGAGCCATCTGTGAACTGGGTAACATTGCCCGCGCAAACAGTGGTGCTCGAAAATGCCGCAATAGGCAAACCGGTTACACTAATGGGCAAAGAAATGGTGTCTGTACATCCTGATTGGCTTGTAACAATAAGTGTTACTGTATAATTTCCTGCGGGATAGGTTGTCGTTGGATTTTGTACAGTGGACGATGCGGGGCTTCCTCCCGGGAAACTCCAGTTCCATGACACGATAGGACTTCCGTTTGAAGTAGTGCTTACATCTGTAAAAGTAACTGTGCCGCATAAAACAGTGGAAGTAAAATTCGGAGTCACTGTCATGGGAGTGGGAACATACGTCATGGTAAAATTACATCCTGATGGCTGCATTACATCCACCGTAAAAGTATCCCCCACCAAAGGTATTGGGTTAATGCATTGAGCGGTTGCGCTAGGAGGTCCTGTATATGGATTTCCATTCTGGTACCATTGATAAGTATATGTAATTGCAGGATCGTAAGGTGCGCAGATGGATGCTGCCTGACCGATACAAAAAGCAGATGCAGAACCGCCAAGGGGTTTGCAGGTAAAATCCCAGTAAGAATGTGCGAAGTGCCCGCACTGAGCACAATCAACATTTAAGATTGTTATTGTTAATGTTTGTCCTACATACGCAGAAAGGTTTACGCCTACAATTGTCCATGGTTTATAATAGGTGTTAAAGCCACATGCTGCCAGATAAAAACCTGGTATGCTGGGACCACCGGTGTATCTGAAACATCCGCAGGGCACAGGATTTCCATTTGAATCTGTTATACATAAATCCACAAAGGGCTGGTCGGCAACAGAATGGCCGGCATCCTGAAGCACCATTGCATACGCAAAAATAAAATTAGTGTCTGCAGCAGTTACTGTAAGTGCGTAAGTCAGTTCCTCCGCAACACAGCCAGTGGTTTGCTGTTGACCCATCTGGAGAGAAGCATTTCCAAAACCGGGCGCTACTACGGGAATTGACGGGCATGGCGCTGGCGTACATGGACCTAGACCTGGAGTACAAGGGTCAATTCCTGCTCCGGCTGTAAGATTAAAATTGGGGGCTGTTGGCGCACCTGGAGGAGGAGTCCATGTCTGGCTTCCAGAATTGGCACTTCCCACATCGCCCTGCCAAGCACCCCATCCGGTTTCCCCTCCCATGTCACTGCAAGCCGCAAAAGGAACAGGAGGATTTCCGTCCTTCTGTGATGAAGTGTTAAACTGGAATGCTCGCTGCCTTGTTTCTGTCAATTTTCTTTCTGAAATAAACTTATCAATCAGGGGCTGAGGCACTCCGTCATTTTTCATTTTTCCCCTCAATGCTTTTTCATCAAAACTGGTTCTGTCTATTTTAATAATTTTTTCAGGAGCATTTGTCTCCTGGGCTTTTGCACTATGATACAAAAAGAGAAATGCAAAAAGCAAAACTGATGGAAAGAAAGTTTTGGAGTATAGGATTTTCATAGAGAGGATTTTATGCTGTGTTTGTTTGGGCGACCAAAGGTAGAATGCACATAAACAAAAGTCAAGTATTTATACATATTTTTTAATTCACAATAATTAGAACTTTATGGTTGGCAGAAAAAATAAAACCCGCAGATAACATCAACGGGCTTGATAATGTAAGAAACTTTTTAACTATGAATTTTTTCATGGCGGAAAAAATTTTTTGTTTCTATGAATGCTATAAAATCTCTACTCTACAATCTGAATGTTTCCATTATAGTTTGTTTCTTTTCCGTTTTTATTTTTTACTGTTGCTTTCCAGATAAACACATCGCCCGTTTTTGCATTGCCTCCGTCCCATGTTTTGTCTTTGTCCGAAGTTTTGAAAACCACATCTCCGCTTTTATCAAAAAGAGTGAGCGTAAAAATATAATCACCATTTTTAAAAGAAGCCGGTATCCATGTGTCATTTAAGTTATCGCCATTGGGGCTGAATGAATTAGGGGCAAGTGGGAAAAGATTCTCAATGTTTACCATCCTTTTATCTGAAGCGGAGCAGCCGAATGAATTTTTTGCAGTGAGTGTAATCTGGTAATTTCCTTTCTTAGTATAATTATGAACCGGATTTTTTTCAAAAGAGGATTGCTTGTCATCAAAGTTCCAGTTGTATTCTGAAATATTATTTCCTCTTGCTTCAAAATTAATTTCTGATGGATTATACTCCGTTGCGGAATAATCCACCTCTACGGAAGGAATAGGATTAACCACCAGCGTAATTTGTTTTTCGTCAGAAATTTTTTGCTTGGTTTCTGTTAATTTCAATTTCACTGAATAGGTTCCGGCATTTTTGTAAATATGCGCGGGTGTTTTTTCTCCTGAAGTTTTTCCGTCTCCGAATTCCCATCGGTAAGTGCAGGGAACTGTGTTATCAGCATTGAACTGAACAGCAGTTCCCGCACAAGCCGATGTCTGATTCAAATGGAACGTTGCACTAAGAGAGGCAGATGTTGGCGAAGGTTCCTTCTTCGCCTGAGTATTTTCGTTACCTGTTGCGGTAGTGTTAACAAGCGTGTTTTCAGCAATGCCTGTTTTTTCTTCTTCCTTATTATTAGATGAAGCATTTTCCTTTTGAGAAGTTTTATCTGCGGCAGATTCACTGAGAACTGAAGATTTGATATTGTCAGATTCAGGATTATGAATTACGAGTTCTGGATTATCGGATTTAATTTCTTGAACAGAATTATTTTTCAAATCAGTATTCTCTGCAACAATTATTTTTTCTGTGGTCTTGTTCTCCGAATTGTTTGCGCTGAAATAATAAATCAATCCTGCAACTGCGATAACAGAGGCGGCAATCATCAAACCTTTGCCGAGATTAGATGACTTTCCTGCTTTTGAATTGTTCAGCCGATTTTCCATATCTGCCCAATCGGCAGAATTGTACGGGGCTTCATAATTTTCAAGCGATGCTTTGATATGACCTTCCAAATTTTTCATTTCTGCTTATTACTTTTAAATTGTCCGCTATTCCTGATATACTTTTAATTTATTCGCAAATACTTTTTTCAGATTCATTTTTGCTTTTGACAAATTTGATTTTGATGTTCCTTCACTGATGCCGAGTTGTCCTGCAATTTCTTTGTGCGAAAATCCATCCACCACAAACATATTAAAGACGGTGCGATACGATGTCGGTAACTGCTGAACTGCTTCCATAACTTCATTTGCGCTGATGTTTGAATACTCGCTATTTTCTTCTTCTGTTGTTTCGTCCGCATTCTCTTCTATATAATCAGAGTCCGCGTATTGAATTGTATGTTTGCTCTTCCTGATAAAATCAATGGCTGTGTTTACTATTATTTTTCTAATCCATCCTTCAAAAGAACCGCTTGCTCCGTACTTGTTTATATTCGTGAACACTTTTACAAAACCATCCTGTAAAATATCTTTGGCTTCTTCTCTGTCCTTTGAGTATCTCATGCAGGCGCCCAGCATCTTTCCGTAAAACCTCTCATAAATAATCTGCTGGCATTTGCGGTCACCCTTCACACAACCCTCAATAATTTCAAATAACGGTTCGTTGTACTCTTGGCTGCTCATCTGCTCAGTTATTGATATGACGTAAGATTTATAATTGGTTGCCTTGAAAGTGAAAGTTTCTTCACACTCGCTTTGCGAGCCCAAAGGACGTATAAACCTGAATAAAAGTCAAGTTTTGGGCGGTTTTTGTTTGAACTGAGAAGAAGAAAATGATAGAAAATAGATGAAGAAACGAATCCGCCATCTAAAGCGAAGTACACTCTTACATCCTTACGTTAACTTTTGGTACGTCTGCCACCAGCGGTCAGGCACTTCTTCTTTGGTGGCTTCTTCGTAGTCCTTGTAAGAGCAGGGAACCAAACACTGACGCTCGAACTTTAATTTCTTTTGCGTGGGATACGGCACTTCCATCCACCAGCGGTCGGAACGCTTGGATTTGTAAAACACGATTTCATTTTTGTGCTCTTTAATGGATACACGATACTTGAGATAATCTGATTTTTTGCGAAACGGAAAATCCTGATAGCGCTTGTAATATCCGTCAATGAAATACCAAATCATCTGCGCGAGAAGATGAGCGGTTTGTCCGCGTTTGTCTTTTGTCGGATTCATTTCAAAAAAACCAATCGCGCTTAGTTTATCGCTGAGACCTGCATAACGTGTAATTTGACATGCTTCCTCTCCATAAAATCCATTGGGCGAAGCGTTTCCGTTTCCAGGCGCATCGCTCATGCGGATGGCAGACATATCGAACGAAAGCAAATCCGCATGGCGAACAATGGGTTCCACTTCTTCCATACTGCTTCGCACTTCTCCGAGGCGATAGGCGTCAAAATAAAGTTTTCGGAAAAGATCAATTTCTTTTTGCTGAACAAAATAGGTCTGGTAGCCGATGTTGCTGTAATTAAAAAGAATGTTGGGCTGATGAAGAATTATTTTCCCCAGATAAGCCGAAGAATTAAATTCAGAATCCGGTCCGCCAATATCGAACTTCGCGTCAACATCTACCAAATTTATGGTCGGCTCGATTTTATCAAACGCTTTGTAGATTGGAAAAGTCAAATCCTGCCCGCCTCCAATTACAATGGGAATGATTTTATTTTTTATCAGTTGATGGCAAACGCTCGTTAGCGCGAAATAAGAATCCTTCACCGCGTGACCTTGCTTAATATTTCCTAAGTCCACAATCCTTGGCTTGTAACTTCCTTTGAAAAGATTATAGAGATACGGACGCATCGCATTTGCGGATTGTCCGCATCCTTCATTATTTACCGCACGCCTCTCCTCCTCTACTCCAATGATGGCGAGATGAATTCCTTTCAACTCTGGAAAAGGTTTTCCATCAACAAATTTTTTTATTGAAACCCCAAGTGTATTTTCAGCGGGCTGATTTATTAAATCAAGATTTACGGGCGAAAGGAATTGTGAGAGATCTTCCATAAAGTCATGCTGTCCGCTTTAGCGAATCAGCATCTATTTGGTTAGTAAGCAAATTTAAGCAGCCCGTCATTGCGAGCGAAGCGAAGCAATCTCAGTTATCAACAGAGTTTTGAAAAATCATTTAGCATCAGTATGCTACTGTATCACCATCTTCTTCACCGCAACGCCATCGGGAGTTTTTACGTGAAGGAAATAAATTCCGCTCGGAAAATTTAAGTTTAAAGTTCCGAGTTGGGAGTTTAGAGTTTTCTGATAAATTACTTCACCTAGTGTATTGTAAATTTCTACACTCTGAATTCTGAATTCTGAACTACGAACAGTAAACTTTCCGTTTGAAGGATTCGGATATATGATAACAGTGTTTTCATTTTCATTTTCCTGAATTCCCAGCGTAACTTTTGTAAGCATCGCGATGGTATACTCGCCAAGGAAAAGCGAATCAATTTTTATTGTTCCGAATTTATCTGTGAGATTGTTCATCGTTTTAGTATAATAAGGAAACACCAACCAATCTGCAGAAGCATCCGTGCGGTACATTAACACAATGCTGTCTTCCTGATTTGTTGCAGTGAGAAGTTGGTTGTCGAGATATCCGCCTCCACCGCTCATGGTGGTTCTTCCGTCATACGTAATTAAACCTGTTGCGTCAAAAAGAGCGGGCAGAATACCGCTCACTTTCCAATAGCGATAGGGAGAAATCTTGTAATAAGCATTTGGTGTTTTGAAAGCATCGGGCGGAGCCCAGTTATGTTCTACAAAAATGAAAGCCGAATCATTCGGTGTGATTGCCTGCACAGCAACCTGCATTCTTCCGTTTGATGTGCTGGTGAAAAAAGTTCCGGCTGCATTTATTGCTGTCATATTCGAAGTAACCGCGTCAGAAATTTTTTCGTTCATGTCAACTCCGGCAAAGACAGGATTGATGGGAATGGTAACTGTTGCAATTGTATTTTGTCCGGAAACATTTATTGTTTTCGCAACTTCATTCCAACCGGCATCTTTGAAAGTAATTTCAAGCGGAACATTATTAAATAGATTCGGTGCATTATCAAGTTTTTGCCTGATGTAAAGGGTGACATCATAATTTCCTCCGTTGGGAACAGAAGTAAAAGAATCAATGGAGAAGTGAGGCCAGCCGCCACCGAAAATCCAACCGTTGAAATAATCAGTCATGTTCACTCCTGTTGCTGTGGTCATGTCATCGCGGAACTTGGCGCTGCTGATATCGGTAAATTGATTTTGAGCCAACACATATTTCAATCCGATGAAGAAAAGCGAATCGCCCAGATATCCGCGCATGGTGTGCGCCATATTCGCTCCTTTATTATATACTAAATAGGAGTCATACGTATTTGCATGTGAAACAGGAGAGAGCGGAAGATAACCTCCATTATGAACATGCAAATAATGCACGCCATCTTCGTGATTGGCACGCACCATATTTTTGTAAGTCGTCATTCCATATATCCATTCATTGAAAATATATTCGGAATAAGTTGCCATGCCTTCATTAATCCACATGTCGCCCTGTGTTTCGCAGGTAGCGAGGTCGCCCCACCAGTGATGGGCGAATTCATGCGCAACAATATCCTGATAAGTGAGCGAACCGTTGGCAAGCGAGCGCGGATAAGCAATATTGGTTGCGTGTTCCATGGCACCGCTTCCGAACGGAACCAGCGAGTAGCCGACTTTGTTCCACATATAAGGACCGTAACGATTTTCATAGGCGGCAAAAGCGTCCGCAAGATTGATGAAAGAGTTTTTCATGTTTGTGGTGTCGGCAGGAAGAGCCGCAAGCACAACCGGAACCGCTCCGTTGATGCCGTTGAAGGTTTGATTCACCTGCGTGTAAGCGGCAACGGCAACGCAGGCGAGGTAAGTGGGAATTTCTTCATTCATCATCCATGTGCGTGTGCGAAATCCGTTTACATCAGTTGTATCTTTTGTGAGCGCGCCATTGCAGTAGGCGATTTTTCCTCCGTTGGTTTTTATGTTGAACTCGTATTTGCTGCGCTCCACAAAATTGTCGAAGCAGGGAAACCAAACTCTTCCGTAATTGTGAGGGTCTGCCGCAAAGCCAACTCCGAGATTAAATGCATAGCCGCTTTGATTATACCAGCCACCCCAACCCGAAGCATCCATCACAGGGTCGCCACGATAATAAACTGTTACCACCGAAGTATCTCCAACATTGTGAACAGCAGGGAGGTTTACAATAAGCAATGTGTCGTTATATGAATACGTGAGGTTTGAATTATTTATCTCAACGGAATCAATTGTCATTTTCAAGAGGTCGAGTGAGAGCGTGTTCACATTATTTATTTTGGGAGTGAACAGCACCTGTGTGTTTCCTTTAATGGTATCGGGCGCGGAGAAATCAGTGATTTGAAGATTGATGGTGTACTTGAGGATGTTGATGGTATCGGAGCGCAAAGAATCAGCAAGAATGACGGATGACGGATGACGGATGACGGATGACGGATGATTTTGTTTTAAATGTTTGCAGGAAAAGTTTTCCTGTGAGAAACAAACAGACCCTTCGACTGCGCTCAGGGTGACAATACAAATGAGCAGAAATGTTTTTTTCATTTATTCGATGATTAGTTTGCCTGTAATAGTTTCATTTTTGCTTTCTACCTTGTAGAAATAAATTCCGCTGGGCTGGTTGGATAAATCAACTGCAAATCCTCCCCCTGCACCCCCTCCGGAGGGGGACAATGAATGCACTTTTTCGCCAAGCACATTGTAAACTTCAATGGTTAATGGTTGATGGTTGATGGTTGATGTATTTCCATTAATCATTTGTATGGTGAAGATGCCGGTGGTGGGGTTGGGAGAAACAAACAGAATATTGTCATTGTTGTTTTCATAAACTCCTGCCGGTTGACCAATCTTTTGTACAAAGATGTCATTCCCTCCAGACGAAGTCAAATTAAACACGCTAACACCTGAGTCAAAGTCGACTGTGCCTGTGAAAGAACCTGTGGTATAAATATTACCGAAAGCATCGATAGTTATCGAAGTTCCGCCATCGATAGCTGTTCCTCCCACCGCATTCGCCCAAACAAAATTACCCGAAGCATCTGATTTATAAATGAAAATGTCTCCGAGACCTGCTGAAGTTAAATTGAATATTCCCGCCCCAGGGTCAAAATCTACTGTCCCTTCGAAACCACCTGTTGTATAAACATTGTTGGCAGCGTCAATTCTTACAGATCCGCAACCATCTGAAGCTGTCCCTCCCATTGCAACTGCCCAAGCAAAACTACCCGATGAATCCAATTTGGAAATAAAAATGTCCTTGAGACCTGTTGAAATTAAATTGAATGTTGCCGCGCTAGGGTCAAAGTCAGCTGTTGACTCAAAATAGCCTGTTGTATAAACATTGCCAGAAGCATCGGTTGCAATGGCGGAGCTCCCATCAGAAGCTGCTCCTCCAATGGCTTTAGCCCAAATAAAATTACCTGAAGTATCTAATTTGGAAATGAAAATATCATAGGAACCTGATGAAGTCAAATTGAATGTTCCTGCGTCTGGGTCAAAGTCGGCTGTCCCCGCGAATTGACCTGTAATAAATACATTTCCGAAAGCATCGATGGTGATGGAGCGACCAGAATCGAAACCTGTTCCGCCCATTGCTTTTGCCCAAACAAAATTACCCGAAGAATCTAATTTGGAAATGAAGATATCATAGAACCCTTTTGAAGTCAAGTTGAAGACGCCAGCACTTGGGTCAAAATCAGCGGTATCAAGAAAATTGCCAGTTGTATAAACATTGTCGAAAGGATCGATGGCAATGGAGAGACCTGCAGTTCCATCCATTGATTTTGCCCAGATAAAATTTCCTGTGGCATCTAATTTGGAAATGAAAATATGTGAGTTACTAACGCCAGTTAAATTGAATGTTCCTGCACCAGGGTCAAAATCAACAATACCAATGAAATCACCTGTGGTATAAACATTGCCTGAAGCATCAGTGGTTATAGAGCGCCCACGATCATGACCTCCTGCTCCCATTGCTTTTGCCCAAACAAAATTACCTGAAGCATCCAATTTGGAAATGAAAATGTCAAGCCATCCTGCTGAAGTTAAATTATAAATGCCTGGTCCAGGATCAAAGTCGGCTGTCCCCCAGAAATTACCTGTTGTATAAACATTTCCGGAGGCATCGGTGGTTATCGAGAAGCCTCCATCATTGCTATTTATCCCACCCATTGCTTTTGCCCATTGGAGTGTTTGTGCATTAGCAAAAGCAACAAAAAAAAGAAATGATATTGTAATAAAATATTTCATTTATTCAATCACAATTTTTCCGGTTGCTATTGTTTCATCAGCAGATATTAATTTATAAAAGTAAATTCCGCTGGGATGGGAAGAAAGGTCAAGAGTTATTGAGTTGTCGAGGGATTGAGTTGTTGAGTTTAACTTCTTAACTCTTGCACTCATCAACTCATCAACTTTTTGCCCCATCACATTATAGATTTCTAAACGTCTAACATCTAACGTCAAACCCTTTAACGAAAAGACACCGTTTGAGGGATTCGGATAAACCTCAACTCTTTCACTCATCAACTCATCAACTTCTTCTGTTCCCACTAACGAACAGGGGTTACCGACTTGCAGTATTTTATTATTTGCAATTGTACCCGGATTGCCAAGCACGCCTCCTGAAATAATATTGATGCCGCTGCGCTCCTGCAGGAATGGAGTAAATACTTCGGGCACCACGGCAGTTTCAAAACAGGAATCTACTCCGAAAGAATCGGTTTTTACTACATATACATCCCACACATTATTGGCGAAAAAGTTTTCTGTTCCGGCAACAATGATGTATCCTGCATCTGCAGTTTTTCTAAACTGCCAGGCATCATCCTGCATGAAACTTCCGTATGTCCTGCCCCATTTTAATCCTCCAACGTTATCGGTGGCAAAAAGGAATACTTCTTTGCTGCCGTTACCATAAACATTGGTGTTTCCTAACACTACATATCCGCTATCAGGTGTTTGCAGCAAATCATATCCTACTTCACTTCCGGGATTGCTTCCGTATAAATTTGCCCATTGCATATTTCCAGCAGAATTTGTTTTAAGTAAAACGGTGTTATGCGCTCCGGGTGTCACAGTATCTTTGTGCATATCGCCTGTGACTGCGTATCCTCCATCGTTGGTTTCTATCACTGCCCATCCTGCATCTTCTGTAATTTTCCCATGCTGCTTTGTCCAGAGTGTGTCTCCGTTTGAATCAGTTTTCACCAGCCATATATCTGAACTTCCGAAACTGTTTGTAGATGTATATCCTGTAACGATTACTCCTCCATCGCTGGTTTTGCTCATGCCGTGAAAAAATTCTGCTCCTGTTCCGTTAAATACTTTTGACCATAAAAGATTTCCGCCAGAATCATTTTTAATAAGATACCCGTTATAGGTTGGTCCGCCAAAACTGTTTGTTCCCCCGCAAGTAATAAAACCGCCATCGTTTGTTTGAACCACAAACCATCCTATATCGGAAGCGCTGCCCCCAACTGTTTTTGACCACAGAAGGGTTCCGTCAGAATCGGTTCTTACAAGATAAATATCATTAGCGCCTGCACCGAAAGAATTTGTGCTTCCGCTCATAATGTAACCGCCATCGGTGCAAGCAGTAACGTAATATGGATTTTCTGCCATTGTTCCGCCATAAGTTTTTGACCAAAGCAGATTTCCTCCGGTAGTAATTTTCATCAGCATGAAATCATTTGAACCGGTCATATCATTTGCTATGGCGCTGATAATATAGTTGCCGTCAAGCGTATGCTGTATGCAGGTGCCTGTTTGCGAGCCGCTGGTTCCGTAAGTGCGCTGGAAGGTCTGAGAAAAAGTTATGGCAGATGGCAGATGGCAGATGGCAGATGTAAATAAGAGTAGGAATATTTTTTTCATGATGCTGAAGTTGAATAAGAAGGTAAAGGTATGATTTTTTATAAAATCATACAAGAACAATTACTCTAATTCCCGTTTCTGAAAGATTGAAGCATCGTGTTCAGCGTTTGTTCACCGGAATTCCTAAATGAATGCCTATTGAAATATGAGTGTCTCCTCTGCTATATGCATATTCAACTGAAGGTCCTATGTGAATTTTTCCTAACTCAAATACATAACTTGCTTCCAGGTGGGTGGTGAATTGAAAAATACCTTTATTGGAAGTGATGCCAGGCGACACAGAAAAAAATAATTCATGAATTGGATTCCAACCCAATAAAACCCCTATTGAATGATGCTGATGTTCATCCAGAATGTATTCATAGCCCATTCCAGCTATGAAAGGAAGGTGATGGCTTATGTTTGCTGATAAGTGGGTATGAAACCCAATCGTCATTTCTTTTTCTTCTATCAGCCTAACAGCAGCAGAGGAAATACCGATTTCAAAAAAAGGATGAACGTGCTCATGTTCTTTTTCAGCAAGAGAAGTATCCTGCTGCGCCTCTGCCGCAAGAAATAAAATGGAAAAGAACGCGCTTCCAATGATGCGCAATAATTTTTTTTTCATATATAAACTTCTATTTCCTGAAACTTTCCTTATAATAATCATACTTGCTGTCAGCAAAAGATGAAATGGTGAAGTCATCCAGATAAAAGGAGTTTTTGCCGGGGTTCCACAAATAAATTTTCACTTCATCATCAGGATATACGCTTGAGGGCATCTCGAAGGTGGCGAATACCTCCTGCCACCTCACTCCTTGCCCCTCTCCTTTTGGAGAGGGGGATTTTACAAAGTGATTTAAAAGTTTTGCCTGCCACTCGTGTTTCTCCTTTGGATTGCCTATGTCCATCACCATTTGAGCATTGAAAGTGTCAGTTGCAAAAATCCACGCACTGATATTCACACAATTATTGTCTACAAAAATATTTTTTACCGTTGTTTTCAGAGTAACGCAGAATTCATTTTGAGATTGAATATTCAGCGAGTGTTTTCCTGAATGAAAACGAGCAGTATCAATTTTTGTTGAATCAAAAGAAAAATTACGCGTGTGTTTTTCAAATCCCGAATGAGAATAAAAAATCGTGTCTCTTTTGCAGGAATCGTTTTTCCCAAAAAGTGTTATTTGTGAATTGAAATGCTTTTCATCATAAATAATGCAGGGGAATTTTCTTTTTATCATCTCAGGAATTTCATACGGGCTTCTAAAATTTGACCAACCGTAGAGAAAATAAGGAGTAGTACAGGCATCAATCTTCTTCAGCATTTCCGATTCAAATGCGGGAGCATCTCCTAAACAAAAATCATACGGAATATCTGAGTTCCATCTCTTAAAATAAAAATCAAACTTTTTCCTGCTGGATGTGTTTAACACAGTCGTAATATTTTCGGGTTTATATTTTTTTTGGATGTCAATCACTGCCTGGTTAATTTCTTC